>UMDR01001491.1_pt1 | contig 44525 bp, 37 predicted proteins | sample 1964541 | NCBI WGS metagenome assembly UMDR01 (sample SAMEA4835999, study PRJEB28245) | human gut metagenome | biome: gut microbiome; material: fecal sample | place: Denmark | collected 2008 | reverse complement strand
TTTTGTGAGAAAGTGTCACCTATCATTGACAATTGAACATTCAAGCTAAAATTTTATTGCTTTTTCCCTTGCTTTTTCTGCGCCGATATTGTATAATTAAAGAAGTACGTTTTAATGAGGTGAATTATTTGCATTTCGATGATATTCTGAATTGTGTCGGTATTATCGCAAAATATCTGCTCCCGACACTGAAGGTTTTCTTCTTTACGCTTCTTTTCTCCATTCCGCTCGGAATGATAGTTGCGCTTATAAAAAAATGCCCGTTCAAGCCCGTTTCGTGGCTTATCAATCTGTATATCCTTATCATGCGCGGCACTCCGCTCATGCTCCAGATAATCACTATCTACTATGCTATCCCGATGCTCCAGAAAGCGGGACATCTGACGGGCATCGATATCCGAAGTGACTCATACCAGTTCACGGCGCTTATCGTTGCTTTTGCTCTCAACTATGCGGCTTACTTTGCCGAGATTTTCAGAGGCGGCATCGAGGCTATCCCAAAGGGTCAGCACGAGGCTTCTGCGGCACTCGGATTTACGAAGATGCAGACCTTCTTCCGCATTATTCTTCCACAGGTCATAAAGCGCATCGTTCCTGCAGGCGCAAACGAGGTTATCACACTCGTAAAGGACACCTCGCTCGCTTCGGTCATCGCTTATATAGAAATTTTCCGTAAGTCGAAAGAACTTATGGTCACATACAGCAACCTTATACCGCTTTTCATCGCAGGCGTTTTCTATTTCGCGATGAATGCGATACTGACGCTTATTTTCTCCGCTGTTGAGAAAAAGCTTGACTATTACAAATAATTCGGAAAGGACTATCGTTCAGATGGCAATTCTTGAAGTAAAAAATCTTTCAAAAAGCTTTGACGACCTCGAAGTCCTCAAGGATATCTCGTTCAATGTTGAAAAGGGCGAAGTCGTTGCTGTCATCGGTCCGTCGGGAAGCGGCAAATCGACGATGCTCCGCTGCATAAATCAGCTCGAAAAACTCGGCGGCGGCAATGTCACCGTCTGCGGACACGACCTTGTGACGGGTTATACGAACGGCAAGCCTGTTTATGCTTCCAATGCGGAGCTTCGCGAAATTCGCTTAAAAATAGGGCTTGTTTTCCAGAATTTTAACCTTTTTCCTCACATGAATGTGCTTCGCAACATCACCGAAGCACCCGTCTGCGTCCTCAAAATGCCTAAGGACGAAGCCGAGAAAAAGGCTATGGAGCTTCTCCGAAAAATGGGACTTGAAAGCAAGGCAAAAGCCTATCCCTGCGAGCTTTCGGGCGGTCAGCAGCAGCGTGTTTCCATTGCAAGGGCGCTCGCTCTCAACCCCGAGGTGCTGTTCTTCGATGAACCGACCTCGGCGCTCGATCCCGAGCTTACGGGTGAGATCCTCAAAGTAATAAAAGAGCTTGCCAAGGACAAAATGACAATGGTCATCGTTACGCACGAAATGGCTTTCGCAAGGGAAGTTGCCGACCACGTTATCTTTATGGACGGCGGCGTTATCGTTGAAGAGGGAACGCCCGATGAGGTGTTCGTCAACACGAAAAATGAGCGTACCAAGCAGTTCCTGCGCAGGTATGATTCAATAAATGGGGAGGATAAATAATGGTAAATTTAAAAAAAGTATCAGCGGCATTTCTTGCAGCCGCAATGCTGTTCTCGTTCTCTGCCTGCTCAAAGGGCGGAGATGCTTCAGCCGATAATGCGGCGGAAACGGAAACTATCGCAGAACCGTCTGCTTCGGCAAGAGTAAGCGTTGACGGCACAAAGTTTATGGCGGACGGCAAGGAGCTTTGGATCAACGGCACGAACACTCCGTGGGAAAAGTGGAACGACTTTGACGGCAATATGGACGAAGAGTTCTGGGACAAGACCTTTGCACAGCTTGCGGCAGACAACGTGAACTGCACAAGAATATGGATAAACTGCTCGGGCGAAAACATTATCCAGCTCAAAACTACGGGCGAAGTAAAGAGCATCACAGAGGGACACTGGACAGACCTTGACAAGCTTTTCGCAATTGCCGAAAAATACAAAGTCTATGTTATGCCTACTCTCCTCTCGTTCGACCACTTCAAAGGCACTGCAAAATTCAGCGCAGGCGACAAGTGGAGAAACCTCATAATGAGCAAGGAAATGACCGATGCTTTCGCCGAAAATTACGTCAAGACCTTCTGCGAACGCTACGGAAACTGCGAATATATCTTCGGCATCGATATCATGAACGAACCCGACTGGGTAAAGGAAAATGATGAGTGCGGCAAGGTCGGTTTTGAGTACCTTTCCTACTTCTTCGGCAAATGTGCGTCCGTTATCCACGAAAATTCCGATATTCTTGTAACGGTCGGAATGGGAATGATAAAGTACAACTCCGACAAATATGACGGAAACTATGTATCCGATGAGTTCCTGAAGCAGCTCACGGGACTTGATGATGCTTACCTCGACTTCTACAGCCCACACTACTATGCATGGATGCTTTCAAGTATGCCCCACCCGTTTGACAAGTCCCCCGTTGACTTCGGACTTGACGGAACAAAGCCTGCTATAATCGGCGAAACTCCGAACGATGATGAGGCGCAGATGAACCTCACTTCGGCTCAGAAGTACGAATACTGCTTCAACAACGGCTGGAACGGCGTAATGACATGGATGGATCCGCAGAAAAGCGGCGAAAGCTATGAATACTACAAATACGACCTTACAGCTTCGGCAACGAACCACATGAATGAGCTTATCCCCGAAAAGGTACACCCACTGGGTTAATTCGGAATTAGGAATTCGGAATGCGGAATTAATTTAATGCGTAATTCGTAATTGCAATTATTTATATTCCGTTAGTATGTAATAAAAATCGTAGGGGCGGATTTTATATCCGCCCGTTTTATTTTTCAAAAACCGTGTAGGGAACATTTTTGTTCCGCGCCGCAAGGCTTTATATTATAAACGAACAGACCTTTTTTATCGGAATATTTCCTTTGAAAAACAGGTCTGCTTTTGTTATTTCCGGCGCATTTTACGCCTCAGCTTAAAAGACACTCGTTTTGTCGGTGAAATTGGGCGCTGATTGCCGCTTTACGGCTTGATCCCTTTCAAATTTTGAATGACGTTTAGTGTAAAATGCACTAAAAATTTTTCCTCTGAATTTTATGTATTATTCACAAAGCCAAAAATGCAAAAATTGAAAAAAACCGTGAAAAAAGTGTTGTAGACTGCGTTTTATGGTGGTATAATATTAGTATAAGTGCCGTTTGGCTCTGTTTTTACTTAAAAATAACAGCCGAGCATATCGGCTTTGTCGGATAAATCATTATTATGGAGGATAAAAATGTTTACTAAAGATATCGGTATCGACCTTGGAACTGCCAACACCCTCGTTTACATGAAGGGCAAGGGCATTATTATAAGAGAACCGTCCGTTGTTGCTGTTGACACCCGCACGGACAGAGCAAAATATGTCGGTCAGGAGGCTAAGGACGTTATCGGCCGTACTCCCGGTTCTATCGTTGCTGTCCGTCCCCTCAAGGACGGCGTTATCGCTGACTTTGAGATGACAACAACTATGCTTCAGGAATTCATCAGCAAGGCTCTCAAGGGTTCTTTCTTCACAAAGGCAAGAGTTGTGATCTGTATCCCGTCGGGCATCACAGCCGTTGAGCGCCGTGCCGTTAAGGAAGCTACCGAAAACTCGGGTGCAAAACGTGTAAACATAATCGAAGAGCCTATGGCTGCCGCTATCGGCGCAGGTCTCCCCGTTTCCGAACCGCAGGGTTCTATGATCGTTGATATCGGCGGCGGTACTTCCGAGGTTGCCGTTATCTCTCTCGGCGGCATCGTTACATCACGTTCCGTCCGTATCGCAGGCGATGCATTCGACACCGCTATCATCAACTACATCAAGAAGAAGTACAATCTTCTCATCGGTGAAAGAACCGCTGAAAATGTCAAGATCGCTATCGGCTCCGCATTCCCGATGGAGCAGGAGACCGATATGGAAATAAAGGGACGTAATCTTCTCAACGGTCTGCCCGAGAACATCACAGTTACATCGGCAGAGATCAGAGAAGCACTTGCCGAACCTCTTTCCCACGTTATCGAAGCTATCAAGGTTACACTTGAAAAAACTCCTCCTGAGCTTGCAGCCGACATCATCGATCAGGGCATCACCCTTGCAGGCGGCGGCGCACTTATCAGAGGTCTTGACAAGCTTATCAACAAGGAAACGGGAATGCCCGTAAACATTGCCGATTCTCCGCTTGACTGCGTTGCGGACGGCACGGGCAAGGTTCTTGAGGACATCGACAAGCTTCACGAGGTTCTCAACGACGATTCAAAATATTATTGATCTACAACATAAAAACGGGGCGGATAGATATATCCGCCTCTTTTCGGAATATTCTCATTATACAGGCATAATGACATAAGGGAGATGATAATGTGAGGGACTTTTTCAAATCGACAAAATTCAAGATAATCGTGGCTGTTATTGCTGTTCTCATAGGCTTTATGATATACTCCCTTACAACGGGCGGGTATGCTATAATGGGAGTATCTATTTTCGATGCGATAACCGAACCTTTTCAGAAGGCTTCAACGCTGATCTCCTCCAAGGTCTCGGAGACGATCGACACCTTTGCCAATGCGCAGAAATACCGTGAGGAAAACGAGCAGCTCCGTGAACGCCTTAATCAGCTTTATAACGAGATCATCGATTATGACAAAATACGAACGGAAAATTCCGAGCTCAAACAGCTTCTTCAGCTCAAAGAGGACAACGAGGACTTCGTTTTCTCTTCGCCCTGCACTGTAATTGCGAGAACTGCGAATGACCCATACGGCTCGTTCACCATTGATAAGGGCGCAAAGGACGGCATCGCACCGAACGACCCCGTTATCACTTCGCAGGGGCTTGTCGGGATATGCTATGACGTTTCGGAAAGCACTTCGAGAGTGAGAACTCTTCTCTCGCCGAAGTCGGCAGTCGGAGTTACAGTCCTCCGCACAAAGGCGGCAGGCGTTCTCGAGGGTGACTACGAATTCATTTCGGACGGACTTTGCAGGATGAGCTATATTGACAAATCGGCTGAGATAATGCTCGGCGATATTGTTTTCACATCGGGAAGCGAGACCTTCCCGTCGGGTCAGCTTGTCGGAACGGTCGAAAAGATCGTTATGGAGGACAGCGGACTTTCAAAATATGCCCTTATAAAGCCTGCCTCCGACCCATTCTCCGTGACTACGGTATTCGTTGTTACGGACTTCGAGGGTCAGAAAAAGACCGATCGGTAAGGGGGCTGCACTTTGAACATTGATATCAAAAGGCGCAAGGAAAAGTTCCGTTCGGTGCTTCGCTGGGCAATATATTTTCTGCTGCTCTTTATCGAATATATCATTATGACGACAATGGGTGCGGCGCACAGAATACCTCTTTTCATAGTATCGACGGCAATATGCATCGCAGTTTTTGAAGACCCATTCAATTCGGCGCTGCTCGGCTGTATCGCAGGACTTATGCTCGACGGTGCGGAGGGAACCATCTTCGGTCTGAACGGCATTATCCTGACGATGTGCTGCCTTATGACCTCGCTGCTGTTTTATTTTATAATGCGCAGGCATATCGTCAACGTTCTTGCGCTGACGGCGGCGACAGCTTTTGTACAAACGGGTTTCCGATATATTTTCTACTACTCGATATGGGATTATGACAGCCACGGCGCGATATATCTCCGCGAGGTACTGCCCGTTATATTTTTCACTGTCATAGCATCGGCGGTATTTTATCCGCTCATACGCTTTTTATCCACACGTCTTGGCGTTATCAGGGAAACCTATGTTGAGGAAAAATCCGAAAATATTGTCAGAGAATAACCTCCGCTTCAATAAAGGAAATAATATATGAACTTCGCTTCAATCGCAAAAAAGATAAGATCGGTCATACTTATAGCCTTTGTGCTGCTTGCAATGTCGATGTGCGTTATCGCACTGATGAAACTGCAGATCGTTGACGGTGAAAAATACCTCAAACAGGCAAAAAGCACCCGAACCGTAACGCAGGATATAAGCGCACCGCGCGGCGAGATAGTTGACGCTGCGGGAAAAGCCGTTGTCAGCAACAAGGTCGGCTACAATGTAATACTCGAAAAGGCGTTCCTTTCCTCCGATACGCAGGAGATAAACAGAATAGTCCTGCGCATTGCGGAAATTCTCGATGAGGACGGCGTTGGCTGGAACGATTCTCTCCCGATAAGCGAAAATACGCCGTACAGCTTCCTCGAAATGCGCGATTCGGACATCGCAAAGCTGCGAAAAAACATCTCCGTTCAGCCTTATGCGACTGCGGAAGAATGTATCGATGCGATGCTCGACCTTTACGATGTGGACGAAGGCTATACCGTCCGCCAAAAGCGAATGATCGTCGGGATACGCTACGAAATGACGATACGAAGCTTCTCCCTTGCGAACCGCTACACGCTCGCAGAGGACGTTCCCATGGAAAGCGTTGTAAAGCTTAAAGAAGCCGCTTTTGAGCTGGAGGGAATGGACGTTGCCGAAGAAGCTATCCGTGTTTATGAGGACAACAACTATGCTCCGCACCTTGTCGGAACGGTCGGCTCGATAAACGCCGAGGAGTATGAAACACTCAAAGACAGCGGCTATATGCTCAATGATGTTCTCGGAAAGAGCGGCGTTGAAAAGGCTATGGAAAGTCAGCTGCGGGGAACAGCCGGAACGCGTGAACTTGAACTTCTCAACGGGATCGTTTCATCGGACACGATAACAAAGGAAACAGTCCCCGGAAACACCGTAAAGCTCACGATAGATATGAACTATCAGCAGAAGGTCCAGCAGATACTTGAAAATCATATAACGTGGCTGCAAAATCAGACCTCGGCAAATAAAAAGGGCGAAAATGCAAACGCAGGCGCTATCGTTGTAACGGATGCCAAAACGGGTGCTGTCATAGCGGCGGCGACATCTCCTACTTATAACATCAACGATTACCTCAACAACTATTCACTCGTTGCGAACGGCGAAAATTCACCGCTCATAAACCGCGCGACCTCGGGACTTTACCGACCCGGTTCGACATTCAAGACCGTCACCGCAACAGCAGGTCTTAACGAGGGCATCATCACCCCAAGTACGCTCATTACCTGTAATCATGTCTATACCTACTGGGACGATTATAAGCCGAAATGTACGGGTTATCACGGCAGGATAAACGTTATCACAGCTATTGAAAAATCCTGCAATATCTTCTTCTACGAAACGGGCAGACAGCTTGGCATAGACCGCCTTGCGAGCTACGCAAAGCTTTACGGCTTCGGGCAGAACACGGGCATAGAAACGGGCGATATGGTTGGCTATTTCGCAACGCCCGAAAGCTTCCGGGAGCGCCGCCTTGAATGGCAGGCAGGACTTGTTGTTCAGGCTGCTATCGGTCAGTCGGAGACCTACGCAACTCCGCTCCAGCTTGCGATGCAGGCGAACACTATCGCGAACCGCGGAACCCGCTACAAGCCCTATGTTGTTGACAGCGTTTACACTTATAACATGGATAGGCTTGTTGTCAAAACTCAGCCGACTGTTGCCGCGACTGTTCCCGATGCAACGGGCGTGACATTCGACAGTATCATCGCAGGTATGGAAAGAGCGGCAAACTTTGTTCCTTACTCCTATCCTGCCGTCAAGGATTATTACACGAACTATCTCCTCTCGGAGCTTCCCGAGCAGGCGGCTATCAAAACGGGTACTCCGCAGATGACTTCTGCCGAGGACACGGGTTCGTCGTTCATCGGCTTTTACCCCTCGGAAGACCCCGTTATCGCATTTTCGGGATTCGTTGAGCACGGCGAATATTCCAAATTTATGATACGCCAGTTCATCGAAGCATATCTCGACAAGAACTACAAGGTGGTTTCGCCTAACAGCATTTCCGACGGGGAAAAGACCTCACAGCTCGCAGGACTTGACGAAAACACGGCTACGGACGTTACTTCCGTCACAACGAACACATCTTCATTGGAGAGCGTCACACAATAATAATATCAAACAAAGCGCACAGACCGTTTTTTTCAATATGGTTTGTGCGCTTATTTTATGTGCAAAACTCACAAAAGAATTAATAAAATACAAGCTAACTTGACAAAAATGTGCAGATTAATAAAAAAACACTTGGAGTTTTACTAAAAGTGTGGTACAATGTAAATAATTGAAATCCGTATGCGGTAATACTGCGCTGCGGTACTATTTTCTTTGTTACAGGAAGGTGTTTTATATGTCCAAGATCATTGCTATAACATCAGGTAAAGGCGGTACGGGAAAATCCACTATCTGTGCCGAACTTGGCTTCGCTCTTGCAAAACAGGGTCACAGGACCCTTATCATAGAACTTGACTTCGGACTTCGCTGCCTTGATATCATGCTCGGCGTAAAGGACGATGTAAAATACGACCTCGGCTCGGTAATTTCGGGTCAGGTCGATGTTTATCAGGCTACCACGCCCGTTAAGATAGCTTCAAACCTCAGCCTCGTGTGCGCCCCCGAAGACCCGTTCTCCAAGGTCGATGCAGCGACTATCAAGCGCATCTGCGAGGAAATGAGAAAATATTATGAGTACATAATCGTTGACACCTCCGCAGGTACGAATGAAAGCGTTTTCGATGTTGTTGAACAGTCCGACCTTATCCTCATCAACACAACGCCCGATCCAATCTGCGTTCGTGACGCGCGTGCTATGTCCGATGAGTTCTATAAGCGCGGAAACAAGAAACAGCGTCTTATCATCAACAAGATCGACCCCGAGATATTCCAGTCGGATATCATCAAGGATCTTGACGATATCATCGATACGGTCGGCGTTCAGCTTATCGGCGTTATCCCGAACGATGATGCAGTCGTTATCTCCACGGGCAAGGGCGTTCCGCTCCCATCAGGTTCAAACGCATTCAAGGCATTTGATGCTATCTCGCGCCGCATAAAGGGTGAAGATGTTCCGCTCAGCTTCAAAATGCTTCTCCAGTAAGGCATAAACGATGCGTTGATGCATCGATCGGAATAGAAAATATAAAAAGAAGGGGAGTTTCGTCCAATGAATATCGCACTTATTGCACACGACTCGAAAAAAGAACTACTCGTACAATTCTGCATTGCATATTGCGGAATTCTTTCAAAGCATAATATTTGTGCAACAGGAACAACAGGAAAGATGGTTGCCCAGGCAACAGGACTTAATATAAAAAGCTACCTCAGCGGTTCTCAGGGCGGCGACCAGCAGATCTGCGCAAGAATTTCCTGCAACGAGATCGATCTGCTGTTGTTTTTCCGCGATCCGCTTTCCCCCAAGCCGCATGAGCCTAACGAAATGAACCTTTTAAGACTTTGCGATGTTCACAATATCCCCGTTGCAACGAATATTGCAACAGCGGAAGCACTTATACACGCACTTGAAAGAGGCGACCTCGACTGGCGACAGATCGTCAATCCAAATGCATAAAAATTTTCGGCGGAATTGCTCCGCCGATTTTTTTTAAACATCGTGAGTAAAAAAATTAAAGTTTAGGTCAAGCCTTTTCAAAGGCTTGCAGGGGGTCAAGGGGGACGGAGTCCCCCTTGTCGCTTCCGCAGAAGCGAAACTCCTTAAACTAACAGCGAAAAACTCACTGAAATAGCGTAAGCACTAACAGTTAGTAAGGCGCAATTCACATCAAAAAGGAAAAACGAAATATGAGAAATAAATTTCGTAAATTCAAAAAATGTGAATTGCGCCAATTCTTTATACGAAATAACTTTCCTCGGCGTGAAATGCGCAGAGCGAAGCGATAAGCATTTTATGCCGACAACGTTTGAACGGCTGTGGGATATGAGTGGGAAACAACATTTGTCGTTATTATTGATATATCTCATCATTGTTCATACTGCGTTTTACCATTCATACAGCGTTGAAGCTTCAAATTCACTCACTTTGTTCGTGGATTTTTGCTTCAAGGATAGATTTTTGAGGACAATAGTATGGCGCAATTCACATTTTTAGGTTCACGAAACTGATTTCTCATATTGTGTTTTCTGATTTTTATGTGAATTGCGCCTTTTTAGCTGTTAGAGATTTTGCTGTTGCGGCAAGCTTTATGCGATAGTTTAGGGTATTTCGCTTCTGCGGAAGCGACCAAGGGCTTTGCCCTCCGGACACCCACCACCTTTGAAAAGGTGGACGAAACTTTTGCTTGGCTTCGCAGTTCCCGACAAATGTTGATTCCGTACTGATTCTTCGCATTTTTCTTCGCAATTTTCAAACTTTTCGCTTGACAACAAGCCGTTTATGCGTTATACTATTTTTTATAAAGGCTATGATAAAGAGAGTAGCGGACATTTTTCTCCCAAAGAGAGGGCGGGTTGGTGAAAACGCTCGGAGAGTTTGTGCGTGAAGGACACTTTTGAGCCGCTGTATGAACAATGGAGCGCAGTTTTCTCCCAAAGTACAGCCGTTTCCTGCGTTAAGGGACATAAAAGTTCGGTTTTTCCGATAAAATAGGGTGGCACCACGATTTTTACAAGTCGTCCCTTGTTCTCGCAACAAGGACGGCTTTTATTATTTCGCAAAAAAGCTGAAAAGGAGTTTTGATATGGAGCTTATCACAAAAAGACCAAAGGGTACGCAGGACGTTAAACCTGCTGACGTTTACAAGTGGCACACGGTCGAGCAGATCGCTGCCGAAACTGCCGAATGTTACGGCTTTAAGGAAATTCGTTTCCCGACTTTTGAAAACACCAAGCTTTTCAAGCGCAGTGTCGGCGATTCGACCGATGTAGTGCAGAAAGAAATGTACGGCGTTACCGCAAAAAGTTCCGCCAACGGCAAGGACGATGATGATTTCACTCTCCGTCCCGAGGGTACGGCTGGTGCGGCGAGAGCTGTTCTCGAAAACGGTATGCTTTCGGACGCACTTCCGCAGAAGGTTTACTACAACATTTCCTGCTTCAGACACGAAAAGCCGCAGGCAGGCAGACTTCGCGAATTTCACCAGTTCGGTGCGGAGATGTACGGAAGTGCTTCTCCTGCCGCTGATACGGAAATGATAGCAATGGTCGATGCCTTCCTCCGCCGTCTCGGAATAAAGGGAATTGCGCTCAACATCAATTCTATCGGCTGCCCGAAGTGCCGCGGTGAATATCACAAGGCTTTGAAGAGCTATTTCGAAGGCAGAAAGGACGAGCTTTGCGGAACTTGCCGGGATCGTCTTGAAAAAAATCCTATGAGAATTCTCGACTGCAAGAGCCCGATCTGTCAGGACATTGCAAAGGGCGCTCCCGTTATCCTCGATTATCTCTGCGATGACTGCAAGAGCCACTTTGAAAAGCTTCATAAGAATCTTACTGCGATGAACATTGAATTCACAGTCAACCCGAAGATAGTAAGAGGTCTTGACTACTACACAAAGACGGTTTTTGAGTTCGTTACAACGAGCATCGGTGCGCAAGGTACAGTCTGCGGCGGAGGACGCTATGACGGACTTATCGAACAGCTCGGCGGCGCTCCGACACCTGCACTCGGCTTTGCAATGGGCATTGAGCGTCTTATTATGACAATGGAAAGTCAGGGCTGCGACTTTATCGAGCCGAAGAAGTGCGCACTTTACATTGCCGCAATGGACGAAGCTGCACTTGAAAAGGCTATCGTTCTTACGAAAAAGCTCCGTGACGATGGCATATGGGCAGAATATGACCTTCAAGGACGTGGCGTTAAGGCTCAGATGAAATATGCTGACAAACTTGGTGCGGATTTCACAATGGTACTTGGCAGCAACGAAATAGAAAGCGGAAAAGCGCAACTTAAAAATATGAAAACAAGTGAAAAAATCGAAATTTCCCTCGGTGAATCTTTCCTCGATGATTTTTCCAACATTTCCGTTGCTAATATGTTCAGCGGTGTGCTGAATGATATTGATATTTGATCTTGGAATATCCTAAGAGAAAACGTCTGCGTTTACCCGAATATGATTATTCCCAAAACGGTGCATATTTTATTACGATATGCACACAAAATAGGGAAACACTATTCGGTGACGTAGGGGCGGATTCAATATCCGCCCGTATGATTTCCGATATTTTTGAAAAAACGATATCGGAAATTGTTTAGACATTCAAAAGACGTTCCGCAATAGAATATATCAAATTGGTAAAACAAGGTCTGGCACAACCATTTGATAAAAAGGTTTGGCAGCGTTCATATCACGATCATATTATCCGAAACGAAAAAGATTTTCGAATGATACGGAAATATATTGACGAAAACCCTATTACTTGGGAGAATGATTGCTTTTATGTGTGACGGGATCAATGAAGCTGAAATAAAGCGAAAAAACAGAGATTTACGGCAAAAATGGGTCGCTGCGATCTTGCTCATACTGGTTTTTGCCGTTCCTGCGGTCATTATATTCGGCAGGTCGTATGCAGATTGGCGGTTCTTCACCCGAAGCCGCATCCAAGCGGTGAACAGGGTCTTTTCCGTTGATTTCCCCCAAAGCGCAAACCTTGAGCGTTATAAAAAGGTCTATGCATTTCAGGCAGGCGAGCTTCACACCCTTTATGTCACGGACGTTGGCGCTCCCGAAAACTTCTGCCGAAGCTTTATCCGTGGTGAGATAAGGGTTCTGACCGATCTTGCCGAAGAAACACATACCGAATATTGGTATGACGGAGAACTCCGCAGGGTTTGTTTTATGTGCAAATATGATATTCAGGGCGACACGGTCAATGTATATTTTTTTGAAAATAACATTGGCAATTACGATGCAAAATTTATCAAATAAAATTTTTGTTTTATATCAGAAAGGAAGTAATTAAAATGGCAGACACAATGGCAGGTCTTCACCGCACACATTACTGCGGCGAGGTGCTTAAAGCAGGAGAAACAGTTACGGTCGGCGGCTACGTTGACACGGTAAGAAACAAGGGCGGTATCATCTTTATCGTTCTTCGTGACAGAACGGGCGTTGTTCAGCTCACATTCAACGAAACAACGGACAAGGCAGTTTTTGACAAGGCTGCATCCTGCCACTCGGAATATGTTCTTATGGCAAAGGGTGAAGTCCGTGAACGTGAGAGCGTGAACGACAAGATCGCTACGGGTCACGTTGAGATCTTCGTTGACGACCTCCGTGTTCTTGCAAAGGCTCAGACACCTCCGTTCGAGATCGTTGACGATACGAACACTAACGAGGAGCTTCGCTTAAAGTACCGTTACCTTGACCTTCGCCGCAAAAAGCTTCAGGACAACATCATCAAGAGAAGCAAGATCGCTAAGGTCGCAAGAGATTACTTTGCAGAGAACGGATTCATCGAAATTGAAACTCCTATGATGATAAAGTCAACTCCCGAGGGTGCAAGAGATTACCTCGTTCCGTCAAGAGTTCACCCCGGCAAGTTCTATGCTCTTCCGCAGTCGCCGCAGATATACAAGCAGCTCCTTATGATCGCAGGCTTCGACAGATATATCCAGCTTGCACGCTGCTTCCGTGATGAGGATCTCCGTGCGGACAGACAGCCCGAATTCACACAGATCGACCTTGAAATGTCTTTCGTTGATACCGAGGACATTATGCAGATGGCGGAGGGCTTTGTCAAGAGAGAATTCTCCGAAGTTCTCGGCATCGATATCCCAACTCCGCTCCCAAGACTTACCTATACCGAAGCTATGAACCGTTACGGCTCTGATAAGCCCGATACACGTTTCGGAATGGAGATCACAGACATCACCGATACAGTTAAGGGTACGGATTTCGTTGTATTCAGCTCCGCTATTGAAGCAGGCGGAACAGTTCGAGCTATCACAGCAAAGAACGCAGCAGCAACTCTTACAAGAAAAGAAATAGATAAGCTCATCGAACACGCAAAGGGCATCGGCGCAAAGGGTCTTGCTTATATCCGCTGGCACGACGACGCTCCGAACTGCTCGTTCGGCAAGTTCCTCAAGGACGGCGAGCTTGACGCTATCCTCAAAGCAACAGGCGCAGAAAAGGGCGATGTAGTCCTTATCGCAGCCGACAAGAACAACGTTGTTCTTCCTCTCCTCGGCGCACTCCGTCTTAAGGTTGCAAAGCAGCTTGATATTATCCCCGAGGGCAAGTTCAACTTCCTTTGGATCACAGAGTTCCCGTTCTTTGAATGGAACGAAGAAACACAGCACTGGGACGCTATGCATCACCCATTCACAATGCCGATGGACGAGTGCTTACAGTACCTCGACAGCGACCCAAGCAAGGTTTTCGCAAAGGCTTATGACCTCGTACTCAACGGCACAGAGCTTTCGAGCGGCTCTATCCGTATCACAGACTATGAACTTCAGCAGAAGATGTTCGAGTCCCTCGGTCTTACCGATGAAGAAATTCAGGCGAAGTTCGGCTTCCTCGTTGATGCATACAAGTACGGTGCAGCACCGCACGGCGGTATGGGAATCGGACTTGACAGACTTTCGATGATAATGTGCGGTGCGGACAACCTCCGTGATGTACTTGCATTCCCGAAGGTACAGAACGCTTCCGAGCTTATGTCCTCCTGTCCTGCCGAAGTCGATAAGGACAGTCTTGATATTCTCGGTATTGCTGTTACAAAGACGGAAGAAGAGTAAGAGAAATTCGGAATGCGGAATTAGGAATTCGGAATTATTTATACCCCGTTAGTTTATAGTGAAAATTGTAGGGTGCGGATCCTACATCCGCCCGTTGCAAGCCCTATATTTTAGGCAAAATTTCCGCAGGAAACCGGTTTCCCGTCCTGCGGCCGCAAGGTGTTTTACGATAAAACAAATGCCCCTTTTTCATCGGATAGAACCGTTGAAAAGGGGGCATTTCTGTATAGTATAAGGACAGCATATTCAACCGGTGGTTGATTTTCATGCCGCAGATTTAAACCAACATTCGTTTGACATCAGACCTTTTCTTATGCTACAATGTATTTAACAAAAGCTTTTGAATTTTAATAAAAGGATAGATAATATGAACATAAGTATAGGTGAAAATATCAAAATTCTCCGCAAAAATATGGGCATCGGTCAGGAAATTCTTGCGAATGCGGTCGGTGTTTCGGTTCAGGCTGTATCAAAATGGGAAACGGGACAGTCTTTGCCCGATGTCGGGATAATACCGAATATTGCGGATTTTTTCAAGGTAAGCATCGACAGCCTTTTCTTCGGAGAAAACGCAGCCGATATGAAATCAGACAAGCTTTCTCTTCCCGATGATGACAAGCTTTATATCGTTCAGGTGCGCAACGGCAAAATTCTTGACAGAAATAAATGGGACTGCAATTCACGCATAAAGCTTGCCGTTGATAGTTTCGAGGGTACTCTCAACGCTGAAATATGGGGCAACGCAGACATAAAGGGAGATGTCGGCGGAAATGTGAACGCAGGTAACGGCGTTGCCTGTCAGAATGTCGGCGGAAGCGTAAATGCAGGTAACGGCGTAGCCTGCGGCAATGTTGGGGGAGATATTGATTCGGGCAACAGCGTAGCCTGCGGCAATGTTGGGGGAGAAATAAACGCAGGCGGCAATGTAAACTGCGGAGATGTAAACGGCTCTGTTTGCGCAGGCAGCAATATCCGCTGCGGCGAAATTTCCGACTGCGAAAGACTATCCTGCGAAACGCTCTACGCCAAGGGCAGCATAAAATGCGGCTCGATAAGATGCGGAGGAGATATTCACACCGCAGAAAATCTTGACGAAAAATTCGATTAAAAAAAGCTGATAAATGCGGTGCTTCTGCTTCATATTTATACTAAACACCATTTAAAATTTGGAAAAAATCAAGCCGACAATCTTGTGTATATGCGATTTTGGTGTAGATTTTTCCTGTATTTTATTGGTGTTTAGTATTATCAGCTTTTGTTATTCGTTAAACTTTTTTTCAAACCATTTTACAGTTTCGGGGAGCTTTTTATCAAAGTCAGTTTCCGCTTTAAAACCGAGCTCACGGCGAATTTTTTCCGCAGAAACAGCATACCGTCTGTCGTGACCTTTTCGGTCGGGAACAAAATTCGTTCCGACATTTTTTAAACCGAGCTTTTCAAGCGTTCCGATAACTTTTTCTATCAGTTCAAGGTTGGAAAGCTCGTTATCCGCGCCGATGTTGTATATCTCCCCTGCCCTGCCGTTTTCGAGTATCATCTCAACGGCTTTGCAGTGGTCTTTGACGTATATCCAGTCGCGGATGTTCTTTCCGTCACCGTAAATAGGTATCTTTTCGCCGCTGACAGCTTTTTTAACCGCAAGCGGGATAAGCTTTTCGGGGTACTGGCGTTCGCCGTAGTTGTTTGAACAGCGCGAAACGGTCACATTCAAGCCGTAGGTCTTATAATATGCAAGCGCAAGCATATCCGCCGCGGCTTTTGACGCGCTGTACGGCGAATGAGGCGCTGACGGCGTAGCTTCGGTGAATTTTTCGCCGCTTTCGAGCGGGAGATCACCGTAAACTTCGTCCGTGGAAATTTGGTGGAAGCGCTTCACTTCGTATTCGAGCGAAGCATCAAGCAATGCCGCAGTTCCCATATAATTCGTTTCGAGGAAAATCTGCGGAGAAGCTATCGAACGGTCAACGTGACTTTCTGCGGCGAAGTTCACGACCTTGTCGGGGCGAAATTCGTCAAAAAGCCTTTTCAGCAGCTCTCTGTCGCAGATATCGCCCTTGACGAAGCGGAAATGCTCATTTTTCTGCGCCGAAGCGAGGTTATCCATATTTCCTGCGTAGGTAAGCTTATCAAGGCAGACAACGCTGTCCTCGGGGCAGCTTTCAAGGTGCATATCGACAAAGTGCGAGCCGATGAAGCCTGCACCGCCCGTTACGAGGACGGTCATTTCTGCGCCCTGCGGTTCTTTTTGCTGCGGCGGCGCTTTACTTTAACGTGCTTTGCATTCGGATCGGCAGGCTTTGTGTTCTTTGCCGCGATCTGCTGTGAGTGCTGAATTGCGATAGCCGCATTTGCAACGCTTTCATCAATAAAGCTCTGCTGCGAATCGACAAGCTCTTCGCCAAGCTTCGGCTGCTTATATTTATAGGAACTGTCGGGGAGCATGATCCTTGCCTTTACGTTATCGGCAAGCATCGTGTTGAAGATGTGAACAATTCTTTCACGGACGTGTTCATCATAGATAGGCGCTGCGACCTCGACACGGCGGATAGTGTTTCTTGTCATAAAGTCGGCGGAGGAAATATAAAGCTTCATATCCTTGCCCTTGCCGAACATATAAATTCGTGCGTGTTCAAGATAACGTCCGACGATGCTTGTAACCTCGATATTGTCGGTGTAGCCCTCAACTCCTGCAACAAGGCAGCAGATACCTCTTATCACCATCTGAATTTTCACGCCGCTCATCGAAGCTTCGGCAAGCTTATCGATAAGAACACGGTCTGTAACGGAGTTCATCTTCAAGCCGATATAAGCTTCTTCGCCGTTTTTGGCTTTGGCAATTTCGCCGTCGATAAGCTCGATTATCTTGTTCTGCAAGCTGAGCGGCGCAACAAGAAGATGCTGTGAGTCCTCAACGAGGGTTCCCATTGAGAGGGCGTTGAAAACCGCACCTGCTTCGGCTGCGATATCACGGTTCGCTGTCATAAGGCAAAGATCGGTATAAAGTGCGGAGGTCTTTTCATTGTAGTTGCCCGTGCCTATCTGCGTGATATATTCAACGCCGTTTCCGTTTTTGCGTGTGATAAGGCAGAGCTTGGAGTGGACCTTAAGGTTCTCGGGGCCGTAAATTACCGTACAGCCTGCATCTTCAAGCTGTTTAGACCAGCCGATATTGTTTTCCTCGTCAAATCTTGCGCGAAGTTCAACGAGAACGAGGACGTTCTTGCCGTTTTCTGCGGCGTTTACAAGCGCCTCGACTACCTTTGAATCGGACGCAACGCGGTACAATGTTATCTTTATAGAAACGACATTCGGGTCATAAGCCGCTTCATTGAGCATACGCAGGAAAGGACGGATAGATTCATACGGATAATAGAGCAGAACGTCCTTTTTGAGTACCTGATCGATAACGGGCAGCTCGTGAACTATCTCGCGCGATCTCTGCGGAACGGCTCTCTTGAAGAAAAGCTCGGGGTCGGCGCTTTCAAGCTTCGCTCTTATCGGGAACACGCAGGAAAGGTCGAGCGGTGACTTCTGGCGGAAGATCTTATCGGGTGTGAGTTCAAGATTGCTGCACAGGAATGCGAGCGATTCCTCGTCCAGCTTTCGCGAAAGCTCCATTCTTACCGGTGAAAGCTTTTTGCGCTTCTGCAAAAGTGCGGTCATAACCTCACGCAGGTCAACTTCGTGGTCGTAGAGCGCCTCTTCCATATTTATGTCGGCGTTTCGGGTGATCCTCACAAGGGATTTACAGAGTATCTTATAATTTTTGAACACGATCGGCATATAATGAAGTATAAGCTCTTCGACAAGCATAAATCTCATTTTATTTGCGGTCGGGAGGAAGATAACTCGCGAGAACGAGCCGCTTGCCGCGATGATGCCGAGCTTCATCGACTGCGACTTCGATTCGAGGTGTGCAACTGCGTAGATCTCCTTGTTTTTGAGGAACGGGAACGGGTGGCGCTTGTCGATTATCTGCGGCGAAATGAGCGGAAGTATCTCCTTGGTGAAATAAACACGCAGGAACTCTTCTTCGTCCTTGGAAAGAGCCTTGAAATCGACCTGTTCAACGCCGTACTGCTCTTTAAGGCGTGACATTATATCGCTGTAAGCCTTGTCACGCATAAGCGCAAGCTCCGTGCAGCGTGCAAAAATAGCCGTTAGCTGCTCTGCACAGGTCATATCGGTCTTGTTGTCACGCTCCTGATCGTCAACGAGCGTTCTGTCATAGAGCGAGCCTACTCTTATCATAAAAAATTCGTCAAGGTTGGACTGGAATATCGATGCGAAAAGAAGACGTTCTCCGAGCGGAACGCGTTCGTCCATAGCTTCTTCAAGCACACGTTCATTGAATTTCAGCCAAGAAAGCTCTCTGTTGTCATAGTATTTTTTCATTGCCGTTTTATCCTTTCGGTCAGCGAAGCATCATTTTTATACAATGCTCTGCATAATTATGATTTACCAAACTAAACTATATTCGCGAGCGCAAACTAACTTATACCGCAAACGAGCGCAGCAAAGCGGAGCGTGACGCGAACTGCCCGTGGGGGCTTCCCCACAATAAGATTTTGTGAAGCTGTGAAAAATCCGACTTCGCGAACGCAAACTAACTTATACCGCAAACGAGCGCAGCAAAGCGGAGCGTGGCGCGAACTGCCCGTGGGGGCTTCCCCACTTAATTATATTATAGTACGGCGTTAAAGTCAAGAAAATTCTATGTTAAGCCGTATATCTGCCGTCTATCTCGGTCAAGGTCGGGCGAGCCTCAAACATTAGATTTCAAAATTTCGCCTTTAAATCGAAAAATCAGCAGAATTTAGTCTTAATCGACTATTGCAATTTTTCTGTTTTTATGTTAAGATATTCACAACGGATAAACAGCAAGCTTTTCTTCCGTAAACACCAATGCATATTATAAGAGAAAGACAGGTGAGATTTTATGGTGATTTTCTGGATAATCGTCCTCGTTGCAGCGATACTCGCAGAGGCAGCCTCGGCAGCGCTCGTTTCAATATGGTTCGCCGCAGGTGCAGTCGCAGCACTCATCGCAGCCGCACTCGGTGCATCGTGGATAGTGCAGCTGATCCTTTTCGTAGTGTTCTCGGCAATACTGCTGATATTCACTCGTCCGCTCGTGAAAAAGCTTTTTCCGAAGAAATTCATACCGACAAATTCCGACAGCTACGCAGGCAAGACCGCTGTTGTTGTCGAGGATATCGATTCGGCAAGAGGTCTTGGAAGAGTTCGTTTCAACGGTGTTGACTGGATAGCAGTTACGGAACACGAAGAGCTTATCCCAAAAGACACCGTTGTACGCATTAAGGAAGTCAGGGGAGCAAAACTGCTCGTTGAAAAAGCTGATGCTTAAATCAGCCTGACAAAAAATCAAAAACAGAAAGAGGTAATCATTATGCCCGGTATTACAGCAGTTCTTATTATTTTGGCTATCATCGTTATTCTCGTCCTCATCAGCGGTATCAAGTTCGTTCCGCAGGCGCAGGTCTATATCGTTGAGCGTTTCGGCGCATTCAGCAAGACCCTTGAAACAGGTCCGCACTACGTTGTTCCTATCATCGACAAGGTAGCAAAGAAAGTTTCCATCAAGGAACAGGTCGCAGATTTCAAGCCGCAGCCCGTTATCACCAAGGATAACGTTACAATGCAGATAGACACAGTCGTATTCTTCCAGATCACAGACGCAAAGCTCTACACCTACGGCGTTGAACGTCCTATGAGCGCTATCGAGAACCTTACCGCAACAACGCTCCGTAACATCATCGGTGAAATGGAACTTGACGCAACACTTTCTTCCCGTGACGTTATCAACACAAAGATCACATCGCTCCTCGACGTTGCAACCGACCCTTGGGGCATCAAGGTAAACCGTGTCGAGCTTAAGAATATCCTTCCTCCGAGAGAGATTCAGGACGCAATGGAAAGACAGATGAAGGCAGAGCGTGAAAGACGTGAAAAGATACTTCAGGCAGAGGGTGAAAAGAAGTCGCAGATCCTCGTTGCCGAAGGTGAAAAGGAATCGAAAATTCTTCGCGCCGAAGCCGATAAGCAGGCAGCTATTCTCAAAGCCGAAGCTGAAAAGCAGGCTCTTATCCTCCGCTCCGATGCCGTAAGACAGCAGAAGATACTCGAAGCGCAGGGCGAAGCTGAGTCTATCGCACTCACACAGCAGGCTCTCGCAGACAGCATCGTAAAGCTCAACGAAAGCAACCCGAGCGACGGCGTTATCGCTATCAAGGGACTTGAAGCATTCGGCAAAGCAGCAGACGGCAGAGCAACAAAGATCATCATTCCGTCCGAAATTCAGGGACTTGCAGGACTTGTTACCTCCGTCAAGGAGATCGCAAACAACAACGCAGCCGCTCTCCCAACAAACACACAGCAGAAGTAAATTTAATGCGTAATTCGTAATGCGTAATTCGTAATTATTTTGCTCTGAAAATTTACGGTGAAAACCCGAATTTCCGTAGGGGCGGATTCTATATCCGCCCGTTGCAAACCCAATGTTTTAGGCAGATTTTCTGTAGGGGACGGGTTTCCCGTCCCGAATCGCAAGGCGTTATTAAATAAACGAACAGACCTGTTTTCAAAGGAAATCAATGATATTCCAATGAAAACAGGTCTGTTTTGTTTTTATTTACGACATTTTAATATAACGAAAAATCGCTTCGCGATTCGGGACGGGCGACCCGTCCCCTACGGAGAATTCGCATAAAATGTTGGATTTACAACGGGCGGATATGGAATCCGCCCCCTACGGAATTCGTGACAAATTTACGGAACAAAAATAATTATAATAAACACCATTTAAAATTTGGAAAAAATCAAGCTGACAATCTCGCATATATAGGATTTCGGCGCAGATTTTTTCCTGTATTTTATTGGTGTTTAGTATTACGCATTACGCATTAAAATAATTCCGCATTCCGAATTCCTAATTCCGAATTCATATAATGATCGGCTGGTACTGTACCCCATTCATCGCCGCGAGTATAGTTTCACCTATCTCGTTGAAATCCGCTACGAGAGAACGCGGCTTTTTTTCGCTGTCGTCCTGACCGAGCGGCACAAAATAGTAGCTTTTGCAGTTCATCAGCGCACCGATGTTCTTTGCACTGCCCGCAAGGCCGTCATTCGTCGCGGCAGCTATGACTACGGGGCGCGAGTTGCGGATATGCGACTTCGCCGCCATTGTAACGGGGGTGTCTATGATCGAATTTGCAAGCTTCGCCATTGTATTTCCCGTGCAGGGACAAATGACAAGAACATCGAACATTTTCTTCGGACCTATCGGTTCTGCGTCCTCTATCGTGAGTATTATCGGCTTTCCCGTTATCTCTTCGATAGTCTTTCGGAAGCTTTCAGCCGTCCCGAAACGGGTATCGAGGGTGGACGCGTTGAACGACATTATTGCAGTCACGTCCGCGCCTGCCTCTTTGAGCCTTTTTAACTGCTCTATTGAGCGCGAAAAGGTGCAGAAGCTTCCGCAGAACGCATAGCCTATCTTCAGATCCGCAAGACTTGTGTATTTTTCAGGCAAAATTCTCTCCCCTTTCCTCTAAAATGTTAAGTATCGTTTTTCCTATGGTTATGCCTGCCGTTGTCGGTGCGGCCTTGCCGGGAAGTGAAAGCAGCCAGAGCGTTCTCACGCCTATTTTTGACGCACTCTCGAAGTCTATTCCCCCCGGCTTTGAGGCGAGGTCTATCACGGGGCAGTCTTTGTTTATCTTTCGCAGAAGCCTTTCGTCAAGAAGCCGGACGGGAACGGTGTTGAACACTATCGTTGCCTTTTCGAGCTCCCTGTCGAGTGAAGCGATGTCGGCAGTTTTGCAGCCGTATATCTCCGCCCACGCACGGTCGGAATATTTCCTTGCGGCGGCGGTTATCTCGGCATTGAACCCCTGCAAAAGCCGTATGAGAGCCTTTGCGATGCGCCCCATTCCGATTATAAGTATCCTCTGCCCCATTATAGTTCGGTCGGTTTCCTCCATTGCCGCCTGCAAAGCGCCCTCGGCGGTAGCCTCGGCATTCATAACGGCAAATTCCTCACGCTCGGAGTAATCTATGACGGTAAGTCCGCGCTTTTCGAGCTTCTCCCTCATTCCTTCGGGGAAACGTCCGCCGAAGATGATGCCATTCTCGGCGACTGCGGCTGTAAGCGTTTCAATCGAAATTTTGCTCTCGGAATAAGGACAGTTCACGTTTTCCCCGTCAGCGCTCACGGGGAGCGGCAGGATAAGGTTATCCGCCTTTTCGTTCAGCGAGATAAGACTGCGGAAATTACCTCCGCCGGTGCTTATGCCGTTGTCGAAACCTATCGTATTTACAAAGCAGCCGTTTTCCCTCAAAAATTCTGCAAGCTTTACAAAGCGCAGATCACCGCCCGCTATAAGAAATCTTTTTTCCATTTTGAAGCATTCCTTTCTGTGTTTGCCTGTGCAAAGCTGTGCGGCTCTGCCTATAACCATAATATGAAAAACCCCCGTCTGCTGTTACACAAACGGGGGTTCTTTATACCACGAAAGGATAACAAGGGGGAGGTTATCTGTTTTCGTTGATATATGTGCTTGCACGGTTCTGAATGATGTCCGCAACTTCGTCAACGGACTTCTGACCGCTGAAATATGCCTGAACTTCCTCGTCGATGATCTTGAGGAGGTCGGTATCATATTCATATACTGTATTTACAGACTTGATGAAGTTCATCATACGCTCGTTGTCCGCATCGGTATTGGGCGTGATAGTGAACGATTGGTTGCCGCCGATCCATATCTGATTGTCGTAGTATTCCTTAGTGCCGTCGCTGTTTTCCCAGTAAGGACGTTCCTTAGCCTTTTCCGCAAGCTTATTGAGTGCGGAGAGCTTTACGGGGAATTCGCTTACTTTTTCCTGCACCTCATCGGTGAGGAGTGTCTTGATGAATTCCCAAGCACCGTCGGGGTTCTTTGCCTTTTCCATTATTGCAAGAGAGGTGTTTATCTGGAGCATCGAACCATTGCCTTTATCGGACGGAATGCCGACCATTGAAACAGGCTCGCCGAAGTAGCCTTCTTCGTCCTGCTTGAAAGCGTGGAAGTCATAGATATATTCATCGCGGAGGATAGTCTTTCCCGTGCGGTAGGAGTTTTCACGCTCTGTCCAGTAGCTGTCGTCCTGATAAAGCGTGTCATAATCAATCTCAGTCGGGAGCGTCTTTGCGTATTCAAGCGCTTTCTTGAACGAATCGGTGTTGAAAGTACATTCGCCCGTTTCGTAATTTACATACTGACCGATGTTGTAAACGATCATTGAATCAACGAAGCCTGAGCTTGTCATTTCTGTCTGCATATTACTGTCAGGGTTAGCTTCGTGAACTGCAATGAAATCGTCCATTGTCCAGCTGTCCTTGTCGCCGACGATAGACTTCTTTGCGGACTTTGTAACGATGCTGAATGACGGTGCTATTCTGTAGAGCTTGCCACCTACGCTGAATGCATCGAAAACATTTTCAAGATAATCCGCACGGTTGAAGCTTTCGTCCTTTTCCATAATAGGATCAAGGTCTGCAATAAGTCCCTTTGAAACATAGCTGCTGAACGGGAGCTGGCTGTCAACGAGGAGGATATCCGGTATCTTGCCTGCAACGAGGTCATTGTTAAGACGCTTTATGCAGTCGTCATAATTTGACCAGTCATCTCCGACATAGGAAGTGACTTCGATCTGATATTTGTCGCTTGTCTTGTTGAATGTGCTTATCTTGCCCTTGATGTCATAAGGAATGTATAAAGCATAAACGGAGATGAGCTGCTTGTCGGGGACTTCGGACGGATCAAGCTTTGTGAGTACATATATCACCATATTGCTGTCATTGTACGAATATCCGCCGTTTGACATTTCATAATTGTATGCGGAATAGATGATCTTTCCCTCGGGAGAAACAATAATGTTGCTCATTGCGGTGGTGTCGATGCCCGATTTTATCCAGTCGATAATGGTCTCGTTTTCGTTGGCTTCGATATTTACGCCGTAAAGTGCGGTATCACCGTTGTATACCATGTCATATCCGCCGCCGGGGTAGCAGCTGTAAGCGGAAAAGGAGAGCGGATATTCCGTATCGCCGAACTTCTGTGCAGCAAAGTCGATGAGCTTTGCGGAATTCTTGGATTCATAATTTCCGTCAACGTTCGAGTAAGAATTGATAAGAGCATAAACGCTGCCGTTTTTTGCACTGACGACAGACGTGATATATCCTCCCGAATCCTGCGATGTGCTTTCCTCAAGTTCGACGCTGAAACGGAATTTTCCGTTCGCATCAACAACGAGAACAGTGTTGTTTACAAGAACGTAGCCGTTGCCGTCATTGTCTTCAACGAAATTGCTGATATAGAAATAATCATTGTCGTTGTCGCTGTAGCTTGATTTGAGATCATCAAGATCGATCCTGCCGACCGATTCAAGGTTCGCATCGAAGCGTTCGATATAGAAATGATCTTCCGATTCGCCCGTTTCATTATCCCATGAGCTTGTGCTTACAAGGATAGCGACCTTATCGCCCGACATATACATTTTCTGAACGCTTGGCCAGGTGTTCATGCCAAGCTGCTGCTGATCGATGATGAGCTTTTCACCGATCTTGCTGCCGTTAAAATCATAGGCTTCAAGCCAGTACTGCTGGTAGGAATCATAGATGGGTTCTTCGGTATCAACGGAAGCAGTCTCTTCCGCAGGTTCTTCAGCAGGCTCATCGGTGATATTGCCCGAACCGTCGGGTATTATCATGCCGCCTGCTTCTGCTGCATCTCCGATGCTGATATCTCCTCCGGCAGCACCCGTAACAGCCATACCGAGCGCGTCTCTTGCCATTACGCCGAATTCCGCATCATCGGTATTTCCCATATCAGCATTGGCATTATCATCTGTATTCGTGCCATTGTTATTTTTGAGGGAGACAGTTCTTGTGCCGATGACGTAAACTCTGTCCGAATCGGCTGTCATTGCGTTTATGCCTTCAAGATCCGAAACGGGTATCTCCTGAGAGGAGTAAAGGTTATCCTTTGATGCCATTTCCGGCTGGGTGGTCTTTCCGCAAGCGCCGAGCGAAAGCATCATTGCCGCCGCCAAGCCTGCGCAGACCGTGCGTTTAAGTATCGTTTTTTTCATAAAGTCAGTTTCCGCCTTTCATAGTTTTTTGTCTTGACCTTCTGCTTTTGAAATATGCTGCCGCCGAAGAAGCTTTATCCTTTATCTTCTCCGAAAGCTTATGTGCAATTGCCTTTCGTTTAATGAAAAACAGAACGGCAAAATACAGAGCTGTTAATATCGGAACACAGAGAGCGGCTATGATAGCGACCATACGGTGCGCTGCCTTTTGTTCTGTGATCCTTGCTGCGTTTTCCCAGTAGGGATAAACTATCGGCTTGTCGATGACTGCGCTTTTTCCGCCGTCAAAAGCCGCTCTGAGCATTTTCATTGCGGAGAAGCGTCCCGTGTTTACGATGATCGTTCGGTTATCCTCCGAAACACCCACAACGTCCTTGATGATCGATTCCGCAAGACCCTTTACGGGACTTGGAAGCACCGCTTCATAGCAGGATACCTCGGGGGCTTGCTCCTGAATAAGCTGTATCCCTGCGTAGGAGATGAACATATACGGCTTTTTGCCGATAAGATACTGTGTATCCTTATCCTGCTCGGCTTTAACAACGCCTGCAACGGTGAATATCTTTCCGCCGATGCTTACAGCCATACCCTCGACATTGCTCGAGCCGAAAAGCTGCCAGGCGAGCGTTTCATCAATGACAACTCTGTCCTGCATAAGATCGTCGTCCGAATAATAGCTGCCCGAAAGGAGCGTCAATGGGTGGAAAAGGAAGAAATCTCCGCCCGTTACGATAGTGTTCGCATCGACAGTCGGCGCATAGCTGTCACTCATCGTTGTGACGGTCATTTTCTGCTCTATGCAGGAAAAAGCGTCAAAATAGAGCCTTGCGCCCTCTTTTTCGGGCGTGAGCGAGTTTTCGCTCATCTTTTTGTCGATATCGACCCTCATTCGGCGCACTTCGTTAAGGTCAATGCCATTACCCTCGCTGAAAAACGCCGATATCTGGTCATATCTTTCGCCGTTTTCACTTTCCCAGTTTTTGGCTGCATTCTGTGACGGGAGCCTGCCGCCGATACCTGCAAAGCTGATGCTCAGACAGGCAAAGACCACGATACAGACCGCATTAAGGACGGCAAGAATTATATAAAGAAGCTTTTTTGTGCCCGTTTTGCTCCCTCCTTTCAGATGATGACCTTTTATCAGTCATCAACAAGACGAACCTGATCGCCTGCGTTGATAGGCTTTGTCGAAGTGGAAATAATGAAGTCGCTCTGAACAACGCCCGTTACGGCTGTGTTCACGCCGTCCGAAGCGAGGACTGTGATATCCGCGCGCTTTGCGATATATCTGTTGCCGAGAGGACTGCTCTTTGCAACGACCGTGAGAACGAACTTGCCGTTCGAGTCCTCCTTGATAGCGTTGTTCGGAATGATACATTCATACGGCTGACCCTTTCCGCCGAGAACGAGCTGTAATGACTGTCCCGGAGTGACATCACCCGTGACATCGAAAACAAGCTGTTTTTTCTGCGAATCCGACTGGTCTGCCTTTATCTGAGTGAGCTTCGCCTGAGCTTCGCCGCCCCAGAAATACTGGATATCCGCATTGTCGCCGACCTTGACCTTTTTCGCCTGATCGAGCGTTACGGAGAAGCTTGCCGTGTAGCCCTTTTCAGTCATTTCGATAGATGCTACGGAAGTACCCGATTCAAGCGTTTCGCCTGCAACTATCTTCATCGAACTGATAACGCCTGCGACCTGAGCTGTTATCTCGCCGCCTGCCGCATCAGCCTTGAGCTTTTCGACCTTTTCTTCAAGGCGCTTGATATCTCTCTGCAAAGCCTCTGTTGCGATATCGTCTTTTCCTGCCGCAACGAGATCGTCCTTCTGTTTTTTCTGAAGAGCGAGCCTCTGGCTTTCAAGATCGCGCTCCTTTGATTCGATCGAGTTGATAGTTTCAAGGTCTGCATCAGCCTGCGTCTTGTCAAGCTTTACATCTTCGATCTCAGCTTTTACATTGTCAAGCTCATTGTTTTTCTTGTCAGCCTTTGCCTTGACGGATTTCTTTTCGGCATTGAGCTTTTTGCTGACCTCTATCTTTTTGAGATTGAGCTTGTTTTCTGCATTCGTGAAACTGTTTGTAAAAGTTGTCTGATTGTTTGTTGCAGTCTTGAGCTTCTGACTGATAAGATTGCTCGTTGTCTGCTTGTTGTAAAGTTCATAAAGCTCAGATCTTGCCTTGCCGAGATCTGTATTTGTATCACTTATGCTCTGATTGATACTGATAATATCTGCTTTGTCATCAAAAAGTGCGTCCAGATATTTCTGATTGAGCGAAGAAAGCTGTGATTGAAGCTTTTCTATCTCCGCCTGCTTGTTGATGATATCTTCATTGGTAACTTCCTTGCCAAGCTCCTTGGTGATCTGCTCGACCTTCTTATCGTATTTTTCCTTTTCCGCCTTGTATTTTACAACATTGTCATAAAGCGGAGAAAGCTCCTTGCTGTAAACATCATCGAGTGATTCATAGTCATCACTGCTGAGTGCCGTGAGCTGTTCGGTAATGTGTGTAAGCGCATCTTCAAAAACCTTACTCTCTTTGGTGAGTTCGTTGCTCTGCTTTGTGAGGTCGTTTATCTTATCTTCAAGGGCTTTCTGCTCATCGAGCTTTTTAAGATAATCGTCACTTCCGCCAAGGCTCTCTTTTAGTCTTGCGATATCCTCCTGAAGATTTTTTATCGAAAGCTCATCGGCGGAATAATCAACGCCCGCGTCAAGGAGCTTCGTTCTGTATTCGTCCTGCTTGGCTTCGAGATCGCTCTGAGCCTGCTGGAGATCGGGGCTTTCTCCCTCTTCAAAGCGGAGAAGCACCTGACCCTTTTCAACGGTATCGCCCTGCTTTACCTCAACAGCCTGAACGACCCTTGATGCACCCGTGTACTTCACTTCGTACTGCTGTGCGGCTTCGACCGCAGCAGTTCCTCTTATCTGCTCGGAAAGACTTCCGCTCTGCACATATTTTGCAGAGACCTCGGGCAGAGAATAGTTCATTATAGTATTGGAAAAAAACGTCAGCAGGAGCATTATCGTGAGAAATATTATTGCCGCCGTTTTCACCCATTCACGTCTTTTATTTTCCATTTATGTACCTCCATCTGAATATCATCAGATATTAACCCTTGATGCCGCCCGAATATGCAATTCCCTCAACGAGATAATCCTCGCCGTAAAGGAACATAAGCAGCGTGGGTATCATATATATCGTCGCAACAGCGAACGCAAGACCTATCTCGCCCGAATTTATCCTCGAAAGGAAAACGGACAGCGGATAAAGGCTTTCGTCCGAAAGAAGAATGAGCGGCTGTTCGACCATATTCCAGTAATCGATGAAAACAAGTATTATTACCGAGAATATAACGCTCTTGCAAAGCGGAAGCGCAATATAGCGGAATATCTGCATTTCCCCTGCACCGTCAAGCTTTGCCGCCTCAATGAGTGATTCGGGTATTCGCTTCATCACCTTTGTCAGCAGGAACACCGAGTATGGCGTGAACACCGCAGGCAGTATTATCGCCCAACGCGTGTTGAGTATCCCGAGCTTATCCGCAACGAGGTAGTTCGGAACGAGCGTTACCTGATACGGCATCATCATTACTATTACATATACGAAGAAAAGTATCTCTTTCAGCCTGCCTTTGAGCCGCGCGAAACCATAAGAGGCAAACGCCGCAACCGCAAGCTGGAATATAACTATCGGAACAACGAGTATCACCGAGTTCCAGAATTTCAGCAGATAATCGGGGCTCTTGAAAAGCACCGTGAAATACTGCGAGAATGAGACCATATCGGGGATAAATTTCAGATTCACCTTTTCGGAGATGAACGTCTTTCCGCCCGATTCGGTCGTTGAGAATACTGAGCCGTAGTTCGCCGATATCTCCGAGGACGACATAAACGAGTTAGCTATCGTCAGCACGGTCGGCATAAGGAATATGAACGCTGCGGCCGCAGCAAATATCGTCATCACCGCAAGACCTATCTTATTCTGCCGCAGTGTGAATTTTTTTCTGCGAGGGGACTTTTTAACTGTATTTTCAGCTGTCATTCCGTATCCTCCCCGAACTTATTTTCAGCAACGAACAGCAGCGCAAGTATCACAATGATAACTATCGACATTATTATCGCCGCCGCCGAAAGCTTCTGATAATCAAGCTTTCGGAACGTGTTGTTCATAAAGTGCTGGAGCATATATATCGAGTCGTATGGGTAGTCGCCCGTGAGAAGATAGACCTCACGGAAGACCTTGAACGAGTTTATCAGCGAAAGTATCGCAACGAAAAGTATCGTCGGCGAAAGGTGACGAAGCTTTATGTGGAAGAACTTGTACCATGCGCCCGCACCCTCCAGCGTTGCAACTTCGAGCTGATCCTTTGATATCCCTCCGAGCGCCGACAGGAACAGTATCATATTGTAGCCGAGGTTTTTCCATAGGAAAAGCACAGTTACCACTATCATTGCCTTGTCGGATTTGAGCCAGTCTATCCTGTCAACGCCGAACTTTGAAATAATTTCGTTGAGCGTTCCGTTGTAGTGGAAAATTACCTGCCATATAAGTACGACCGAAGCAACGGGAACCATCATCGGACAGAGGAAGCTTGCTCTGAACTGGCTGACGAGCGGTATCTTCGCATCGAGAAGCATCGCAAGTGCCAATCCCAGCACAACAGCAAGCGGAACGGACGTGAGCGAGAATTTCAGCGTGTTTACAGCCGCTCTCTTGAATGCGCTGTTTTTCAGCAGGCTTATGTAGTTGTCGAGGAACACAAAATCCTTGTTTATCGGATTGTCAACGACCGAGTAATAAAGAATTACCATAAACGGCACTATAAAAAATATCATAACGCCGATAAAGCTCGGTCCGATGCAGGCTATCGGGAACGCCTTGGACTTTAAAGAAACCTTAGGCGGCTTTTCGCGAACCTTTTTTTCGCGCCGCACGTTATTTATATCAGGCTTTGCGCCTATTTTCTTCATTTTATTTTTCATCTCCCTGACGAAAACTCTAACGTCATTATTCTGTTTTACATTATAACATACTTATTCTTGTTTTTCCACATTAAACATAAACTGTAATCTAATTTTAAACATTTCGCCGAAAAAGAAGCTTTTGTTACCGTTTTGAAATAATTTGTGCAGCAAGAAAAATTTTGGCAAAATCAAACCTTATCGTTCCCCCATACTTTTTTCTGCGCTTCAATTTTTCTAAGGCTGCTCTAAGGTTCGGGCTTTATACTTTAAATCAAAGTTAAGCATAGATTATATCTAACGAAAGGAAGATGAAATTGGAGCAGAAATTCCGTCACGAATATAAACATTCGATAACCCCTGCCGATATGGCAACGCTCCGTATGCGGCTCTCTGCGGTTATGCAGCACGACATCTTCACCGTCGGCGGAAAATATTTTATACGAAGTCTTTACTTCGACAATATTTTCGACAAGGCTTTGCTCGAAAAGCTCAACGGTGTTGATCAGCGTGAAAAGTTCCGTATCCGTTACTACAACGGCGACACGTCCTTTATCCGACTTGAAAAAAAGTCAAAGTTCGGAGGGCTATCCTCAAAGCTGAGCGCGCCGCTGACATACGAACAGGCAGACCTGCTCGCACAGGGAATTCCCGTTCGTGACAGCAAAAACGAGCTTATCAACGAGCTTGCGTTCAAAATGGACACACAGCTTTTAAAACCGAAAACGATAGTCGATTATACCCGTGAGGCGTTCGTTTATCCTGCGGGAAATGTCCGCGTAACGCTCGACTATGACATCCGCACGGGAATGGACTCAATCGAGCTCCTTGACCAGAACGGTGTGACCGTTTCCTCGGGAGATGATATTATCCTCGAGGTAAAATGGGACGAATATCTCCCATCGGTGATAGAACAAGCCGTTCAGCTCGGGAGCAGACAGACTTCGTCCTTTTCCAAATACGCCGCCTGCCGGATCTACGGATAAACATACTATTATAAAGGAGTAATAAACAATGACCTTCAACGATATTTTTAAATCAAGCTTTCTCGAAAATGTTACAAGCATGAGCCTGCTCGATATGGCAATTTCGCTCGTACTGGCATTCGGACTCGGACTTTTCATCTTTTTCGTTTATAAAAAGACCTACTCGGGAGTGATGTATTCCTCGGGCTTCGGCGTAACGCTCATTGCACTTACGATGATAACCAACCTTGTTATTCTTGCCGTGACTTCAAACGTTGTTCTTTCGCTCGGCATGGTCGGCGCACTTTCCATTGTCCGTTTCCGCACGGCTATAAAAGAACCGCTCGATATTGCGTTCCTCTTCTGGTCAATAGCCGCAGGCATCGTCCTCGCCGCAGGAATGATACCTCTCGCCGTTATCGGCAGCATTATCATCGGCGCAGTCCTTATCATCTTCGTAAATAAAAAAGCACACATCAATCCTTACATTGCCGTTATCAAGTGCGACAGTCACGAAAGCGAAGCTGCCGCTCACGAATTTCTAACCAAGCAGACCCAGCGCTGCACCGTCAAGAGCAAGACCGCTGTAAACGGCGCAGTTGAAGTCAACTACGAAATTCGCCTTAAAGATGACAACACCGACTTCGTGAATATCCTCTCCGAGATGAACGGCGTTCAGAGTGCTGTTCTTGTAAGCTTCAACGGCGAATATATGGGATAAACCAGGAGAAAAAACAATGTCAACAAGCAAACACTTTAACAGAATATGCGCGGTCGTTATGGTTTTATGTCTTGCCGTCACGCTTATGCTCTGCTTTCCCGACGCTGTCGGTATTCAAGCCGCCCCGAAAACGCTCGGCTATGAATCGCGGCTCTTCGACACGTCTTATGTACACTCCATTGACATCGTTATGGACGATTGGGACAGCTTTGTTGAAAACTGCGAAAGCGAGGAATACTCCTCCTGCGCAGTTGTTATCGACGGCGAAAGCTACAAAAACATTGCTATCCGTGCAAAGGGCAACACCTCGCTCAGCCAAGTTGCGAACTACGGCAGCGACCGCTACAGCTTCAAGCTTGAATTCGACCATTACAGCGATGCAACGGCCTACCACGGTCTTGACAAGCTTTGCCTTAATAATATTATCCAAGACAACACCTATATGAAGGACTATCTTTGCTACACGATGATGAACTGCGCAGGCGTAAGCTCTCCGCTCTGCAGCTTTGCGTATATCACCGTAAACGGCGAGGACCGGGGACTTTATCTTGCCGTTGAAGCAGTCGAGGACAGCTTCCTTGAACGCAATTACAGCGGCACGGGCAACCTCTACAAGCCCGACAGTATGTCAATGGGCGGCGGCAGAGGAAACGGAAAAGACTTCGATCAGGACGATTTCGATCTCAGCAAATTTGACAAGTTCAACACCGAAAATTCCGGCAAAAAGGACACCTCGGACAGCACAGAAACTTCGTCAAAAAACAATTTTCAGCTGCCGCAAATGGGTAACTTCGGCGGCGGAAAGGGGAATAATGGCGGCTTCGTCGGCATGGGTTCGGACGATGTGAAGCTTATCTACACCGATGATGATTTCGACAGCTATGAGAACATTTTTGACAGCGCCAAGACCGATATAACCGACTCCGACAAAGCACGGCTCATCAATTCGCTCAAAGTCCTTAACTCGGACGATTCGGCTTCGGCTGTTGATGTCGATGCGGTGATAAAATATTTCGCCGTTCACAATTTTGTCTGCAATTTCGACAGCTACACGGGTTCGATGATACACAATTATTATCTCTACGAAAACGACGGCTTACTTTCAATGATACCTTGGGATTACAACCTCGCTTTCGGCGGCTTTGTCGGCGGCAGCGACAGCACTTCGATGATAAATTACCCTATCGACTCCCCCGTTTCGGGCGGAGATACAGATTCACGCCCTATGCTCGCCTGGATATTCGCCGATGAGGAATACACCGAGCTTTACCACGAAGCTCTTTCCGAATTCATCGCAAATTATTTTGAGAGCGGATATTTCGGGGAAGAAATTGATCGTGTGACCGCACTTATCTCACCTTATGTCGAAAAAGACCCGACAAAATTCTGCACCTATGATGAGTTCACCGAGGGCGTTGCCGCGCTCAAAGAATTCTGCACTCTCCGTGCGGAAAGCGTAAGAGGTCAGCTTGACGGAACTATCCCCTCCACCTCCGATGCGCAGTCCGAGGACAGCTCCGCACTCATAAGCGGCTCGTCCGTGAACATAAGCGCAATGGGTTCGATGAACGGCGGCGGAATGGGCGGCGGTATGCAGAATGGCGGTTTCGGCACTCCTCCGAACGGAAATTTCGGTGATCTCAACGGAACTCCGCCCGAAATGCCGAATTCCGATAATTCGGACGGTCAGATTCCAAGCTTTGACGGCGAACCTCCCGAACCTCCGAGCAGTGAAGCTTCACATACAGAGCCAAGCGGCAAAACCTCGGAAGATGCTTCTTCCGACCGACAGACCGATGAAAGCAACGAGACTTCGGAAACTACCGAAGGCACCGAGCAAAACAGCGGCAATGCTTTTCCCTCGCCCGACCAAAACGGCAATAACGGTCAGAACAGACCTCAGATGCCGTCCGACGGCGGTTCGCCGGCTTCGGCTTCATCATCAAACACAAAAACCGTTGTTCTTCTCTGCATTTCCGCAGGTGCTTTGATAGCCGCGATACTGCTCACGAGGATTTTTAAGGATAGGCTATGAGCTGTTTCAAAGATGTTACTGTTATGAACGATAAAATGTAAGTCGGGTCGGATATAGTGTTCCCCCCAAACGCAAAAATGTCGGTTTCCGTTCATATCTCATAGCCGTTCAAACGTTGTCGGCTTAAAATGCTTATCGCTTCGCTCTGCGCATTTTTTCGCCGAGGATAGTTATTTCGCGCATAAATAATTGGCGCAATTCACAATTTTTAGGTTTACAGATTGAATTTCTCATTTTCTGTTTTACCTTTTTGATGTGAATTGCGCCTTTTTAGCTGTTAGTGATCTTGCTATTGCGGTAAGCTTTATGCTGTTAGTTTAGGGTATTTCGCTCTCCGTGGAGAGCGACAAGGGACGCTGTCCCCTTGACCCCTGCCACCCTTTGAACAAAGCGAAATTCTTTCAGAATTAACGTAAACTTTAGGTTGGTGTTTATGTGCCGTCTTTTATACAAAATTGGTTCTTTTAAATAGTGAATTTTTACAAATATCAGGTTTTTGATGGGTTTATGAAAAAATTCATTGTTTTTCTATTGCAATTATCTGCAAAAGTGGTATAATTGTCTTATATACAAAAAGATTCAAAGGAAAGTGGAGGTAACTTCTCATGAAAACAGTAATGGTGACAGGTGCATCGGGAATGATCGGACTGGCGCTTACCGAAACCCTCCTCGAAAAAGGTTTCAAGGTTATCGGCACGGACAACAAGCCGAATGATTTTGTCAACTCGCCCAACTATAGTTTTGTTCAGGCGTCTATTGATGATAAAAGCAGTATTACCAATATCCTTAATGGCAGCAGCATCGATGCGCTGGTTCATCTTGCATGCTCCTGCGACAACGATTTTCCTCCGATCATCACTTCGGCAGAGGAAAAGAAGAGCGCAGCCGTTGACAAGTACCTTTACAAGGCGGCTGTCGATGCAGGTGTCGGCGACATTATTCTTTTAAGTACATATCAGGTATATGCCCCACAGAAAACACGTGAGCCTATCCGTGAAACTTCCGATGAAAAGCCTACAACGGCTTACGGAAAGATGAAGTATGAAAGCGAAAAGGCTATGGCTAAGGTCGTTACGAAAAGCCCGTCCTGCAAGTGCGTTATCGCCCGTGTTTCCCCCGTTTATACAAAGGATTTCACAGACAACCTCAAAGCGAAGGTATTCGACCCGAAGGAAGGCTGTGCATTCGTTTATGGCTACGGCGACTACGGCTATTCATTCTGCTGCGTTTATAACTTTGTGGATTTCGTATGCGGCATACTCAATATTGCCCCCGGTGTAAACTATATGGGCGTTTATAACGTCTGCGACACAAAGCCAATCGCAGCAAAGGATATCCTCGATGTTCTTCGTGAATGTCATGCGATCGGTGCAGTCGTTCAGCGTAACCTCGGTTCGGAGGGCATCAAGGGTCTGTTCAATTTCGGCGGCGGCGGAAAGAACGACTACCGCTACAACGATATAAGCCTTGCCTGCAGCAATATCTCCTACGATAACACAAAGGCACAGCGTATCTCGGCATTCCGCTGGAAGCTTTCCAACACAAAGTAAAAATTACATAAAAACGGCGTTTCCAGATTTGGGAACGCCGTTTTTTTATTTGTTTTTCGTCCGCTTGTGATAGCTGTTGTAATCGAACTTTATCCGATCGCAGACAAGATCGACAAGCTGTTCTGTATCGTTAAGCACCGTGTCGGCAAATTCACGCGTGATATTCGCAGGAATGTCGGCAGGGTAACGTGTTTCAATGTAAAAACGGTTCAGCACCGTGCTTTTGCCTATCCAGCCTGTGAACTCATCATCAAGCATAGCCGCCTGCTTGCAGAGCCATGTAAGGTTGTGGCCGTCAAGGAGATGATGCGTCTTGTAAAGCAGGAACGCCTTGAACGACTTTTCCATAGCCTGCTGGCAGTGGAAAACGACCTGCTCGTAAAGCCGCCTGTCATCGATAAGAACTTTTGCGGACAAAAGATCCTGATAAGCATGGTAAAGCCAGTCGTAATAACGTTTGCTGTCAGTTTTGTGGCTGTTGTTTCTGCTCATAAAGCTTAACTCCCTCATTGTCTATGCGTGAAGCGAATGTGCAGTCATCATCAAGACATTCATTCCATTCGGTAACGCAGTAAATGATAACATCGCACGGAACGGGGCAGTCGGTCTTGATAAGGATCTCACTTTCAAGTTCATTTTCATTGTAGCTGTCGTCAACAACAGCGCAGATCTTGAATGCCGTAAGCTTTCCTGCGGAATTGTGCTTGCTCGAAATGAGGAAGATCTGGAACGGATCGCATATCTTAACGATCTCGTCGGACATTTTTCTGATGAGCGGATCATTGATATCGTTCATATTAACACCTTCTTTATCTTTATTAATAATATTATATAACAATATTAACAACAAGTCAAGTTAATTCAAAATTAATTCTATGAAAATAAAACAAAAAATCAATGCGTAATTATTTTTGTTCCGAAAAACACCGTAAAATCGTAGGGCGGATTCTATATCCGACCTTTAGCGATACGCAAATTATAGCAGAATTTCCGTAGGGGACGGGTCGCCCGTCCCGAATCGCGAAGCGATTTTTCGGCGCACCCAAACATCGTAAATAATAGCAAAAACCGACCTATTTTCAAAGGATTTTCCTTGAAAATAGGTCGATTTATTTATTATATAAACGCCTTGCGGCGCAGGACGGGAAGCCCGTCCCCTACAGTAATTGTGGGAAACCGACAATTGGGGAACGGGCGGATATAGAATCCGCCCCTACGATTTTACGGTAACTTACGGAACAAAATAATTACGCAATTACGATGCTCAACATTGTTGCGCAATTACGAATTACGCATTAAATTAATTCCGCATTCCGAATTCCTAATTCCGAATTTGAAACTCACGCTCTGAGTTCAGCACCAAGCTTTGCAAGCTCTTTGAGTACACGCTTCATTGCTGCGTCTGCCTGCTCGTCGGTGAGTGTGCCCTCGTGCGAACGCATCGAGATAGCGAATGCTACGGACTTTCTGCCCTCGCCTACCTGCTTGCCCTTGTAAACATCGAAAAGCTCTACTGTTTCAAGGATATTTCCTACTGCACCCTTGATCGCCTTTTCGATAGTTGCAACGGGGAGCTTGTCATCACATACAACAGCGATATCTCTTGTTGTTGCAGGGAACTTCGGCAGCGGCTTGTAGACCTTGTCGCCCTCTTCTGCGGCAATTGCCATCATTTCGGGAACTTCAAGCTTTGCGGCATAAGCCTTTACACCGATACCGTAGTTTTCAAGCACAACGGGAGCAAGCTCGCCGAGGATACCGAAAACCTTGCCGTTCTTGCTTACAACTGCGCATCTGCCCGGGTGGAATGAGCTTGCCTCGGGATAAACGTCTGTATCTGTGCAAGCCTCAAAGTCGCACTCGCCAAGTCCCATTTCATCGAGAACAGCTTCTACCTTGCCTTTGAGGAGGAAGAAGTCAGCGTCCTTGCCGTACATACCAACTGCAAGACGTGCAGGCTCTTCGGGGAGTTCCTGACCCGAAACAGGGATATACTCGTTGCCGATCTCGAAAAGATAAGCTTCTGCGTTTCTGTTGTTGTAGTTTCTTGCGAGGACTTCACACATTGACGGAATGATAGTCGTTCTCATTACGGAAGTATCTTCGCCGAGGGGATTTGTGATAGTGACCGTCTTGCGGAGCTTGCTGTCGGCAGGAAGATTTATCTTGTCGAAATACTTCGGGCTTACGAAAGAGTAGGTCGAAATTTCATAGCATCCGAGAGCAGCCATTGTGTTTGCAAGCTTGCGCTCAAACTTCTGCTTCGGTGTGAGCTGTGCCTGTGCAACACCTCTGATAACGGTCTTAGGGATCTTATTGTAGCCGTAAAGACGTGCAACTTCCTCTGCGATATCGGACTTGCACTCGATATCAACTCTGTATGCGGGAGCGTATGCAACGCCGTCCTTTACGGTGAAATCAAGCTTGTTGAGGTATCCGATCATTTCTTCCTCGGGGATATCCGTGCCGAGGAACTTGTTTATCCATTCTGCGCTGAACGGAGCGGATTTCTGTGTGTCAACGCCGTTCGAGACCTTGATATATTCTGTAACGACTTCGCCGCAGCCGAGCATTTCAACGAGTTCAAGCGCTCTCTTTAATGCAGGTTCAGCCATTCTCGGGTCAAGTCCCTTTTCAAAACGTGCGGAAGCGTCGGTTCTCATACCGAGAGCCTTTGCTGTTGTACGAACGGAAGCACCGTCAAAGCAGGCTGCTTCAAATACAACATCAACAGTGTCGTCCATGATTCCGCTGTATTCGCCGCCCATTACACCTGCAACCGCAACAGGCTTCTGTGCGTCTGCGATAACGAGCATATTGTCGGTAAGCTCACGCTCAATGCCGTCAAGCGTTGTGATCTTCTCACCGTTCTTTGCGCGGCGAACATCGATAGAAGCACCGTCAAGGTAACGGATATCGAAAGCGTGCATAGGCTGACCGTATTCAAGCATTACGAAGTTTGTGATATCGACAAAATTGTTGATAGGGCGAACGCCGCTTGCACGAAGTCTTTCACGCATCCAGCGTGGGGACATTCCGACCTTTACATTCTTTACAACCGCTGCGATATAAACGGAGCATTTTTCCTTGTCGGAAATTGTAACGCTCTTAAGGCTGTCCTTTGCGCTGCCGCCGATGCCCTTGAATTCGGGTTCGTGGAGTTTTAACGGGAGGTCAAAGGTAGCAGCTGTTTCACGGGCAAGACCGATAACGCTCATACAGTCGGGGCGGTTGGAAGTAATCTCGAATTCTACGGCTGTGTCGCCAAGTCCGACAGCTTCCTTTATATCCATGCCAAGCTTAAGTTCGGGACAGCCTTCCTCCTGCTGTAAAAGGAATATGCCGTCTGCGATAGCGTAAGGGAAATCGTGAGTTGTAAGTCCGAGTTCGCCGAGCGAGCAGAGCATACCGTTCGACTCAACGCCACGAAGCTTGCCCTTTTTGATCTTAACGCCGTTGGGGAGCGTTGAACCGTCCATTGCAACGGGAACGATGTCGCCAGCCTTGACGTTCGGCGCACCCGTTACTATCTGGATAGGCTCGCCGTTGCCTGCCGAACCAACATCTACCTGACATACAACAAGGTGGTCGGAGTTCTCGTGCGGAACAACGGAAAGAAGCTTTCCGACAACGACCTTGCTTATCTCGCTGCCCTCTGTATCATAGCGCTCGACCTTTGAGCCGCTGATCGTAAGTCCCGAGCAGAAATCCTTTATACTCATATCTCCGATATCAACATAATCGGAGAGCCATTTCATTGAAAGATCCATTTAGAATTTTCCTCCTTATTTTTTTCTGATAACAACAATGCTTTCCGCCTTTACAGTGGTAAAATACTCTGTTATATCCGCTTTCTGATAATTAACACGGAACAGTATATCTGCCGACGGACATTTCTTCATAAGCATATCGTAAAAGTTCTCATTCATATATCCCAGTCCGACCGTGACGGTGCATTTGCCGTAGCTTTTCGTTCTGAAAACAATGTTCGTTGCTGTTGGTGAACCGACATAGGTGTTCGTTTTTACTTCATCTATCTCATAGTAAGGAAGAATAAGTCCTTCCGCCGAAAAAAGATATTCCGAAGTGAAATAAAAGCTTCTGAAATTTGTACAGCTTTCAAGCTCCGCAGCAATTTTGTCAGCCGCATTTTCGGACAAGCCTTCAAGCTGCTTTTTCATTGACCTGCTCTGCTTTATATTCAAGCCTATCAAAGCAATGCTTATTATTATGGAGATCATCCTCCACAGTACACTGTAATCCGTTCCCTCCAGCAGCTTTAACAGCGGGATAAGAATAACGGTATAGACTATACTTAAAAGATTCCATAAACGCTGCTTATATTGGAAGCGCTTTTTATAACGCAGAAACAGGCTGTTTTTGTCGGTCCTTTCCATTTATCAGAACTGACCCAAGAATCTCATATCGTTCTCATAGAGCAATCTCATATCACCGATCTTGTATCTGCCCATTGTGATTCTTTCAAGTCCGATACCGAATGCAAAGCCGCTGTAGACCTCGGGGTCGATGCCGCAGCCCTCGAGAACCTTCGGGTGAACCATACCTGCGCCGAGGAGTTCGATATAACCCTCGTTCTTGCAGAGAGGACAGCCTGCGCCGTGGCAGTTGAAGCACATCATATCGACCTCTGCGGAAGGTTCTGTGTATGGGAAGTGGTGAGGACGAAGCCTTATCCGGCAATCCTCGCCGTAAATTCTTTTCATAAGGAGTTCAAGCGTACCGTTGAGGTCAGCCATTGTGATGCCCTTGTCAACAACAAGTCCCTCGATCTGGTGGAAAAGAGGTGAATGTGTTGCATCGACCGTATCGGAGCGGTAAACTCTGCCCGGAGAGATGATACGGATAGGCGGCTTCTTGTTTTCCATTGTTCTGATCTGTACGGAGGAGGTCTGTGTACGGAGAACAACGTTGTCATTGATATAGAATGTATCCTGCGTATCTCTTGCAGGGTGATGCTTCGGCATATTGAGTGCCTCGAAGCAGTAATGATCCGTTTCTACCTCAGGACCTTCTGCGATCTCAAAGCCCATTCCGAGGAAAACTTCCTTGATATCGTTGAGGGTAACTGTGAGCGGGTGAAGCTTGCCGACCTTCTGCTTTGTTCCGGGCATTGTAACATCGAGCGTTTCAGCTTCGAGCTGCTTCTTTGCAAGCTCTGTTTTGAGTGCCTGCATACGGTTTGTGATGTTCTCTTCGATATCGGAACGCACCTTGTTCGCAAGCTGTCCGATAACGGGGCGTTCCTCTGCGGAAAGTCCGCCCATCTGCTTTAAAATTCCCGTAAGCTCACCCTTTTTGCCGAGGAATTTTACTCTGAGATTTTCCAGCACATCAAGGCTTTCGCACTTGTCAAGCTCCTCATGCGCAAGACTTCTGATCTTTTCAAGCTGATCTTTCATAAATTTGACCATTCCTTTCCGTGTTCCGCTTTCCCGCGGAAAATTTGACAACTAAAAAAGCCTGCCCCTCATCGGGACAAGCCATAGCCTGCTTATAACCACCCATTTATATAAGGAACTATCATTCCCCTCGCTTTAACGCAGCATACGTCAATGACTACAAGCGTTTTGCGCGTTCACCATTGCCACTCACGGAGCGAAATTTCAGCTTTGCCGTGTCTGAGGATATCCCAGCCTTGTACCCTCTCTCTTAAAGACACTTTTTGGCAGAGCCTACAACTCTTTAAACGTGTTTATTTACAGATGTTCTTTTTATAATAACGCCGACAAAGAAAATTTACCGTCAGCTCTTTTATTATATATCATTATTTCAAAAATTGCAAGTATTTTTTACTTGAAAATAAATAATTTCTATGTTATAATGTATAAAGAAACTAACTTGAAGCATTATTTTGTCGTTTTGCGCCATAAAAACGACAGGATAGCATTGTTTTATCGGAAAGGAGCTGCCAAGGATCTGATCTTAGGCATTTTATTTTATGGACGTTTTTGTTGAACAGCTTGTAAAAAAACCTGCGAACGGGAAAACGCTTGCTTTGAAGATACTTATCGTCTTCGGAGTGATAGCCGTTTCCGCATTCTGCCTTTACCTTGCGCTTTTAGGTATAATCCTTGCAATACTTCTCATTTTTGCCGCAATTTACGGCGGATATTACCTTATCACTGGTCTTAATGCCGAGTATGAGTACATCATCACCAACGGCGAGATCGATATCGACAAGATAATCGCACAGCGTAAGAGAAAGCGTCTTATCACCGCCAAGCCGTCCAAGTTTGAAGCCTTCGGAAAGCTTGCGGACGCACCTGCCGTTTCTGGCATAACCATTGTCGAGGCAAGCGGCATCGCAGACGGGGACGCTGAGGACTATTACATAGACTTTATGCACGATTCGTTCGGAAAGGTAAGACTTGTTTTCACCCCGACCGAACGCACCATTGAAGCCATCACCCCGTTCCTCCCACGCCCTGTCAAGGTCGAATACGAAAGAAAATACAACAGCTGATCTTGCCCCGAAATGTGCGGTGATCGGTCTAAGGAGATAATGTTATGATAATGGAGATCTACCATGCTGATATGCCCCACATGAAAGAGCTTGTGAAGAAACCGAAATTTATTTCAAGGGTCTATTCTCCGCAGGAAATGAAGTTCATTATGGAGAAAAATTTTTCTCCGAACATCATGGCTGAAATGTACTGCGCAAAGCTTGCAATGAAAAAGGCTATCGGCGCACGTTTCAGAGGGTGCAGCATTCAGGAGATCTCCGTACTCACCGATTATTCGGGAACCTATTACATAAGTCTTTCGGGCGAAGCTAAAAAAAGACTTATTTCCACGAAAATGAAAATAAGCGTTTCCTGCTCCCATTCCAAAGCAATTGCAATGGGAACGGTATTGATCGAATTTTAACAACTTTTGAGCCGTGCAGACCCGTCTGTGCGGCTTTTTTGCAAAGGAGCGATAAAATGTACTATGCAACACCACAGCAGATGAAAGAGATAGAGCGTTACTCCGATGCCCACGGCGTTTCCTACCGCGAGCTTATGGAAAACGCAGGCGCAGCCGCAGCCGAGCTTGTGTGCAGGCTCTCATCGAAATATGACCTCTCGGGCGGCGTTATGATCCTTTGCGGAAAGGGAAACAACGGCGGTGACGGCTTCGTGCTGGCGAAGAACCTTTTCGACATTGGAATGACCGTCTATGTCGTACTAACAAGCGGCGACCCTGCAACCGAGCTTGCAGGCTATGAATACTGTCGGCTCGGCGAATGCGGCATCGACGTTCTTGACCTTAATGACAATATTGACAAGGTATTCTCGCTGTTCTCGTCCTGCTCGCTCATCGTTGACGCAGTATATGGCACGGGATTTCACGGCGAGCTTCCGCCCGAGATAAAGGCTTGCTTCAGCTTTGCAAAGCGCTGCAAAAAACCGATAGTCGCTTTAGACACCCCCTCGGGCGGCAACTGCCTCACGGGCGAAGCCGAGGACGATGTTTTCAGCTGCGACTATACTATAACATTCGGCTGCATAAAAACGGGTATGCTCTCCGAGCCGCTCCGTTCGCTCTGCGGCGAGATGACCGTTGCCGATATCGGCTTCACCGAGGAATGTTTTTCTTCCGTTCCCTACGTTGCGCAGGAGCTTGACGAAGAATATGTGAAAGCACTTTTCCCCAAGCGCTCGGAAAACTGCTACAAAAATCAGTTCGGACACCTTTTCAACGTTTCGGGCTGCAAAAAAATGAGCGGTGCGGCACAGATGTCAACGCTCTCCGCTTTAAGAAGCGGTGTCGGACGTGTTACCCTCGCCTCAACAAACGAAGTCATCGACCGACTTGCCCCGTTCGTTTTTGAAGCAACGTTCCTCCCCCTTGATGCCGCAAAGGACGGCTCTGTTTCGGCAAAATCGGCTGCTGCTCTTATAAACGAGCTGAAAAATGCGACCGCCGTTTCCGTCGGCAGCGGCTTGTCACACACCAAGGCCACCGAAGAGATCGTCAGAAACGTAATCGAAAATACCGACTGCCCCGTAATTATTGATGCGGACGGCATAAACTGCGTATGTTCCTGCATAGATATTATCAGAAACACAAAGGGCAGGCTTATCCTCACTCCGCATCTCGGCGAGCTGAAACGAATTTACGCCGCTGCTTTCGACATCGACTACCCCGACAGGCTCACAATGGCTGTGAAACTCGCACGGGAGTTTGATGTTGTCGTTGCCGCAAAGGGCGTTCCTACCTATATCGCAGGCGGCGGAAAGCTTTTCGTATGCAAAGCAGGCAACCCCGGTCTTGCAAAGGGCGGCAGCGGTGATGTTCTCACGGGCATTATCGGAGCATTCTCAGCGCAGGGACTTGCTCCGTCCGATGCAGCTTCGGCAGGAGTTTTCGTCCACGGAAAAGCAGCTGACCTCGCCCGTGACAGGCTTTCCGAAGCAGGAATGCTGCCTCGCGATGTCATAGACGAGCTTCCCTATGTGTTCAAAGCTTGGAACAGATAGGAAAACCATTCGCAATACTAA
>UMDR01025761.1_pt1 | contig 46463 bp, 46 predicted proteins | sample 1964541 | NCBI WGS metagenome assembly UMDR01 (sample SAMEA4835999, study PRJEB28245) | human gut metagenome | biome: gut microbiome; material: fecal sample | place: Denmark | collected 2008 | reverse complement strand
GCCTCTGTGTCCGCCTGCACGTCGCTTATCCGCGGCACGCATCGCTTCCCGTCCCGTCGTCTGTTCCTCGGCACGCACCGCTTCCCGTCCGTTCACGTTTCCTGCCGCCGCGCTGCTCTGGTACATGCGCTCCGTCTGCCGCTTCATTGCCGCATCTGCGCGCACGAAGCTGTACGCCTCCTGGATCTTCTGCTCTGTAAGCGCCGACGTGCTGATATCCCGGCGCAGAATCCGTTTCATTTCCGCTTTTGAGTATTTTCTATCCATAAATCGCTCCCGCCTCCTTCGTCTCTAATTGCATCGCGAACTTTTTTCTGGCACGTACCAGCCTGCTCTTCACTGTGTGCTCGTTCATGTCAAGCAGTCCGGCGATTTCTTTCGTGTTGAAGCCCTCCACATAGTACAGCACCAGGATCGTCCGATACTTCTCATCGATCTGCTGCAAAAGCTCCCGAAATTCCACATCCGCAAAGCTTTCATCCGTTACCGCCTGCGCCTCCAGCTCCCCCGGAAGCTCTTCTCTATGGTTTTGCCGCAGGATATCCTTGCACCGGTTGATCACGATGCGGATCAGCCAGGTCTTAAAATACTGCGGCTGCTGCAGCGTATGTAATTTTTCGTAACAGGTCAGAATCGTATCCTGCATAGCATCAGCGACGTCCTGCTCGCTCGTCAGATAAGAGCGGGCAACCTTTAGCATACTCTGCCGGTTCAGCTCCATCAATTGTATGAAGCTCTCCGCGTCGTTCTCGTGCTGTGCCTTTTTCACCAGATGTTCCAAATTTACACCTCCATATCTGTAAACTACGCCTCGCCGCTTTTTGCTTATACCTGGCGGCGCCCGGCGTTTCAAAGACCGGTCTTTTTTCTTTTTACAATCATTAGACGTGCCGAAAGGAAAAAAGGATGCAGCCAAAGCAAAAAAATTTACATTTTTTATTCTTTGTGATATGATAGTAAAGCGCTCTTACTGTTTGCACAGGACTTTTGTTTCCTGCAGCGCAAAGGAAGCGCATTTTTTAAGGAAAGGATATCTGAACATGCCGCACCACAATCACCACTTTTTACATATTAACATACACCATCACCAGCAGCATCAGACACTGCTGACAGAGGGCCCGATCCCGCAGCGGATCATCTCTTTTGCCCTCCCGCTGTTTCTCGGAAATCTGTTTCAGCAGCTTTATAATACGGCGGATTCTCTGATCGTCGGAAATTTTCTCGGCAGCGAGGCGCTTGCCGCTGTCAGCTCCTCCGGAAGCCTTATTTTTCTGATGGTGGGATTTTTTAACGGGATCGCCCTCGGCGCGGGCGTCGTCACCGCACGCTATTTCGGAGCAAAAGATTATGAGACGACGCAGAAATCCATCCACACGACCGTTTCCTTCGGTATCGTGTGCGGACTTCTTCTGATGGTGCTCGGCATTTTTCTTGCCCCACAGATTCTCATCTGGATGGGAACGCCGGAAAATGTGCTTCCAAATTCGGTGCTGTATTTCCGCGTGTATTTCTGCGGCTCGCTTGCCTTCGTACTCTACAACATTTTCGTCGGCATCCTGCAGTCGGTCGGCGACAGCAGACGACCGCTGCTCTATCTGATTATTTCGTCGCTCACGAACATTGCGCTGGATCTTTTTTTTATCGCGGTGCTCGGCATGGGTGTCGGCGCTGCGGCGCTTGCCACGATCATCTCGCAGTTTTTAAGCGCCCTGCTCTGCCTGCACCACCTGACGCACGCGCCCCGGGAATACCGCATTTCCCTGAAAAAGCTGAAGATCGACCGGCAGATACTGCGCCAGATCATCTCCAATGGTCTGCCGTCCGGCATCCAGAATTCGATCATCTCGATCGCAAACGTAGTTGTGCAGTCCAATATCAACGCCTTCGGGCCGACGGCGATGGCAGGCTGCGGTTCCTACTCGAAGATTGAGGGCTTTGGTTTTCTGCCGATCACCTGCTTCGCGATGTCGCTGACCACCTTTGTCAGTCAGAACCTTGGCGCAAAGCAGTATGACCGCGCAAAGAAAGGCGCATACTTTGGCATTATCTGCTCCATCACACTGGCGGAGCTGGTCGGCATCACGATTTACCTTGCCTCCCCGGTGCTGATTTCTCTCTTTAACAGAGAAGCGGACGTCGTCGCCTTCGGCGTCATGCAGGCGCACACCGTCACGCTGTTTTACTTCCTGCTCGCCTTCTCGCACTGCATTGCCGGCATCCTGCGCGGCGCCGGGAAAGCGATCGTGCCGATGCTGGTCATGATGGTCTGTTGGTGCGTGATCCGTGTCAGCTACATCACCATTGCCGTGCGGATCGTCCCGCAGATCCAGACCGTGTTTTGGGCGTATCCGCTCACCTGGAGCCTAAGCTCCATCGTGTTCCTCATCTACTTTTTGAAAGCAGACTGGATACACGGCTTCGAAAAAAAGAAAAATGCCTAAAAAATTTGCCGCATCTTTGATGGATGCGGCAGTTTTTTACTGATGACTTGCTTCATAATCGCGGAAATCCTTCGCGCATTTTTTCAGCATTTCCCGGATCGGCAGATGGTACGGGCAGCGTCCCTCACACTCGCCGCACCCGATACAGTCGTCCGCTTTCACATTCAGGGTCTGGTAGCGGCTGTACGCCCAGTCTCCGAGACCGTATCTCTGCAGATAGCCCGCGAACAGAAATACGTTTGATATGCTGATGCCTGCGCTGCACGGCTGGCAGTAGTTGCAGCGGCGGCAGAAGTTTTCGCCGAGCTGCTCGCGCACAGCGGCGATCTTTTCCGCATCGTTCTTATCAAGCGGTCTTGCCTCCTCCACCGCTTCTACGTTCTGCGCAGCTTCCTCCAGACTGTACATACCCGGGATCACGATGGTAACGTCCGGATTTGCGCAGATATAGCGCAGCGCCAGAGACGCATCCTCGATCGCGCCGCCTGCAAGCGGCTTCATCGCGATAAAACCGATGCCGCGCTCGGAACAGACCTTCATCAGCGCCTCGCCCTGCGATTCCACGATGTTGTACGGGAACATGATCGTCTCCACCCATTCAAGCGTCAGCGCATGCTCAAACACCTGCAGGGAATGTGCCGTCAGCCCGATATGACCGATCTTTCCGGCCGCCTTTGCCTCCAGCAGCGCTTCCAGCGCGCCGCCCTCGCCCACAACCGTGTCGAGATCCGCCATCCCCGGATTGTGGATCTGGTACAGATCAATATAGTCGGTACGGAAATTTTTAAGGCTTGTCTCAATATCCCTTTCCATCGCTTCCTTTGTGCGCGCCATGCTCTTGGTCGCCAGCACAAATTTATCACGGATGCCTTCCAGCGCCTCGCCGAGAAGCTGCTCGCTGACAGTGTAGCCGCGGGCGCTGTCAATGTAATTGACGCCCTTCTCCATCAGTGCGCGCACCAGCTTTTTCACCTCTTCGGCGTTACTTTTCTGAATAGGGATGCCGCCGAGTCCCGCCTTTGATACCGTCAAGCCTGTCTTTCCAAGTGTTACGTACTTCATCTGTTGTTCCCTCCATGTTTCTTTTTCTCATTCCCAATGCCGATACGCTCCAGGCGTACTCGTCATCTATAAATTCTGTCAGACGGTGTTCGTTGCGCTCGCCGTCCATCACCGTCAGCACCGTCGCGGAAAGCGGCGGAAGCGTCATGGCGATCTCCCCGCTCCTCACCTCGTGAAATACGCGGTCTGTGTGGTAACCGTTCGCATCCGTCTGCATGATCTGGATCACATTATCCTCATCCGAGATTCCGATATCATAGGTGCGGATCTGCCGCTGCATCGGCGCATTGCTGTTGTTGAACACGATCAGATAGCGCTCGTCCTTCAGAAATCTCCCGTAGCAGATAAACTGATAATCCGTCGCGACCATCTTGATGGAGCCGCGCTTCAGCGCCGCACTCTCCTTGTGAATGCGGATCATCTCTTTGTGGAAAGCGATCAGCTCTGTATCCTCCCGTCCCCAGGGATAGGTACGGCGGTTGTCGGGATCCGTAAAACCGCAGACGCCCGCCTCGTCGCCATAGTAAATGGTCGGCGCACCCGGCCACGTCATCTGCATGACGACCGCCTCGCGCATGACCGCTTTATTGACGTCATGTCCCGCCGCCTCGCTTCCAAGCGACGCCACACGTCCGACTCTGTGGTTCGTGCGCGTAAGAAAGCGGGAATGGTCGTGATTGGAAAGCTCGTTCATCGCCACCTGGAGGGACGGTCCGAGAAAGCTTGTCATAGAATGCCCCATCGCCCACTCAAAATGCATTCCATTGCCAAGCATATCCTGCCGGTATTCGTCGCTGTGCTTCTCCATGCCGGTGAAAAACCAGGTGAGAGGCTCCATAAAAGCATCATAGTTCATAACAGTGTCCCACTCGTCGCCCTGCAGCCAGGAGCGTGGATCACCGTAATGCTCCGCCAGGATCAGCGCATCCGGGTTCGCCTCCTTGACGACCTCGCGGAATTCCTTCCAGAATTCGTGATTGTACTCGCTGGAAAAACCAAGATCCGCCGCCACGTCCAGACGCCATCCGTCCACATTGTACGGCGGAGAAACCCATTTTTTCGCGATCTGCAGAATGTAGTCGTGCAGCTTCTGTGAATGCTCATACGTCAGCTTCGGCAGCGTGTCGTGCCCCCACCAGCCGTCATAGTTCGGATTGTAGGGCCAGTTCTCACTGTTAAATTTGAAAAAGCTCCGGTAGGGGCTGTCCGCGGACACGTAAGCGCCCGGCTCATAGCCCGGCTGATTTTCGTAAATGCGCTCACGGTCAAGCCACTTATTGAACGAGCCGCAGTGATTGAACACCCCATCCAGGATGACGCGCATTCCCCGGCGGTGCGCCTCTTCCACCAGCTGAATGAAGAGCTGATTACTCGCCTCCAGGTTTTCCTTATCCGTCACGCGTGTGATGTAGCGGGTAGCGTGCTTATTCTCGTGGTCACCCTCCCGCAGAAGGTCTCCGGTATCCTTCACGATCTTCCCGTAATGCGGATCCACGTAATCATAGTCCTGGATGTCGTATTTATGATTAGACGGAGACACAAAAATAGGATTGAAGTAGAGCACATCTACGCCAAGCTCCTGCAGATAATCCAGCTTATCCAGCACGCCCTGCAGGTCGCCGCCGTAAAACTCGCGCACGCCCATACTCGCCGGGTATTGGTTCCAGTCGGTCACCTTTCTTGTCGTATCGCCGATATAAAAATATTCGCGGTCCTCCACGTCGTTCGTGGGATCTCCGTTGCAGAAGCGGTCAACAAAAATCTGGTACATCACCGCACCCTTCGCCCATTTCGGCGTGCGAAAACCCGGCACCAGCGTAAACCGGTATTCCTCGCGTACGTCCTTCGATACGCCGCGCTTATCAAAATAACAGACCAGCCGCCCCGCCTTCACCTTAAAACAGTAGCGCAGCGGATGGATGCCGATCGGCACATCTATTTTATAGTAATCAAAATATCCTTCTTCTCTGTCGAATTTCATCTGCAGCGTCTCTTTTGCCGTCTGCAGGTACACCGCATCAATATTATCCCGCTTTGCACGGAAACGGATCGTAACTGTATCGCCGGGCTCCGGCTCCATCGGTGTCACAAAATTTTCTGTTTCGTCGCTGAACAGTGCAGATGCGATAAATACAGGACGCATCCCCAGAATATACAACTGCTTCTCGTTCAACAGCATCGTCTCGTCCCAGTTCAATGTTTTTCTCCTTTTGCAGAAATTACATATTTATTTTATACTATCCGCCGGGAAGATACAAGCACAACCTTCAAAACCCACGCCGCTTAAAAGCCGCGTAAAAGCCTTTTTTCCAGACTGCGTCATTTATCTGCCAACTGACGTTTCAGCACAACCTACAGGACCTGCCGCCGGCAGCTCCCTTCGGATGCATGGCAACGTAAAAAAGACAGCGGTTAGGCTGCCTTTTTTGGAGAAGGTATTTCTTCTTATGGGGTGTTGCAAAAACTATATAATGTATTGGGGGGTTTTACAATACGTAGTATAGCATGACTCCGCAAATAAGTCTACACAAACTTCACAAATTTTTCGGTGCATTTTTGTGCAAGATGCACATTCGCTTACGCAAAGAGTGCTTCGAACTCCTCCTGCCCGATCTTTTCCTTCTCAATGAGCAGTTTGGCGCAGGCGTGAAGCACCTCGATGTGCTCCTCGATAATCTGCCTTGCCTTTGTGTGCGCTTCGTCGATCAGACGCTTTACTTCCTCGTCGATCGTGGCTGCCACCGACTCGCTGAAGCCCCGCGACTGCGCGAGATCGCGCCCGATAAAGACTTCGTTTTCGTCAGTGCCGTAATCGATCAGCCCCACGCGGTCGGACATGCCGTAACGCGTCACCATCGCTTTTGCAAGGTGCGTCGCCTGCTTGATATCCTGCGAAGCCCCGGTGGTGATGTCGCCGATGATCAGCTCCTCCGCCACGCGGCCGCCCAGATCTACCACCAGCGTATCAAGCATCTTGCCCTTTGTCATAAACATTTCATCTTTCTCCGGCAGCGGCATTGTGTAGCCTGCGGCTCCCATGCCGGTCGGAATGATGGAAACGGTGTGTACCGGTCCCACGTTCGGAAGCACATGGAACAGGATCGCATGCCCCGCCTCATGGTATGCCGTAATGCGCTTTTCCGCGTCAGAGATCACGCGGCTCTTTTTCTCTGCGCCGATGCCCACCTTGATAAACGCCTGCTGGATATCCGCCTGCATAATGTACGCGCGGCTCTTCTTTGCTGCGTAGATCGCCGCCTCGTTCAGCAGGTTTTCCAGGTCCGCCCCGGTAAAGCCCGCCGTTGTGCGCGCGATGTCAGAAAGATTCACGTCGTCGCCGAGCGGCTTGCCCTTTGCGTGTACCTTTAAGATGTCCTCTCTGCCCTTGATATCCGGCTTGCCGACGCCGATCTTGCGGTCGAAGCGTCCCGGACGCAGGATCGCCGGATCAAGGATATCCACGCGGTTTGTTGCCGCCATCACGATGATGCCCTGGTTGACACCGAAGCCGTCCATCTCAACAAGAAGCTGGTTTAAGGTCTGCTCACGCTCGTCGTGACCGCCGCCCATACCGGTGCCTCTGCGGCGCGCCACCGCATCGATCTCATCAATAAATACGATACAGGGCGCGTTTTGCTTCGCCTCGGCGAACAGATCACGCACGCGTGATGCTCCGACGCCGACGAACATCTCCACGAAATCCGAGCCGGAAATGCTGAAGAACGGCACGCCCGCCTCGCCTGCCACCGCCTTTGCGAGCAGCGTCTTTCCGGTACCGGGAGAGCCGACCAGGATCACGCCCTTTGGAATGCGCGCACCCATCTTTGTGTATTTCTGCGGATCCTTTAAGAAATCCACCAGCTCCTGCAGGTCCTCTTTTTCCTCCTGCAGCCCGGCGACGTCCTTAAAGGTCACCTTCTTTGCATCCGGCATGACCAGCGTGGCGCGGCTCTTGCCAAAATTCATCATCTTATTTCCGCCGCCCGACTGCCGGTTCATCATGATGATAAATACCACCAGGATAATGCCCATCATCAGCACCGGAATGATGCTCGTGAGAAACGAGCTGTCCGTCGGGACGTCGTAGGTGTCGTAGGACACCTTATGCTGACGGAGCAGTTCCTCCGCCTCTCTTACATCCGTCACATACACCTGCTTTATGCTGCCGTCGCTCATAGTCAGCACGACCTCGCCGGTCGGCACTTCCGTGTTCTGGCGAAGATCCGCCGCCGCGACCGTGCCCTCCTCCAGCGCCTGCACAAATTCATTGTAGGTGCATTTTTCCTCCATTGTCACTCCGCCGCGCATCCCAAACAGGAGCAGCACGACCAGCACCAGAGCGATCAAATAAACGCCAATACCTCTTGTACTTCTGTTCAAAAAATAGTCTCCTTTCCTTACAGCTCCACAACGCCCACATACGGCAGATTGCGGTAGCGCTGCGCATAATCAAGTCCGTAACCCACGACAAATTTATCCTCGATCTCAAAACCGGTGTAATCCACCTTCACATCCTTCACCCGGCGATCCGGCTTGTCGAGCAGCGTGCAGAGCGCAAGGCTCGCCGGATTTCTTGCCTGCAGGATCTCCAGCAGATAGCTCAGCGTCCTGCCGGAATCAATGATATCCTCGATTACAATAACATGTTTTCCCTCCAGCGGCTCGTCGAGGTCCTTGACGATCTTCACCACGCCGCTTGATTTCGTGTCCGAACCGTAGCTGCTGCAGGACATAAAGTCCAGCGTTACCGGAACGGTAATTCTCTTTGCCAGCTCGCAGGTAAAAAAGATGCTGCCCTTGAGCACGCAGATCAGATGCACCGCCTTTCCCTCATAGTCCTCGCTGATTTTTCTTCCCAGTTCCTCAATCTTTCTGTCCACTTCCTCTTCCGGAATCAATACGCTGATTTTCTCCGACATCGTTTTCTCCCATCCTCCGTATCTCTAAAATTCTCTTTGTCTCCGGAGATACCCTGTATGCCTCGCTGATGCGGTGTCCGATCACCCACAGAATCTCACTCCCCTGTGCGAGCAGCAAAACGTGATCCCGCTGCGCTGCCGGTATCTTCTCTTCGATAAGGTATTCCTTCAATTTCTTTTTCCCGCCCTGCCGGTTGACGACGATATAGTCCCCCGGTCTGCGTGTGCGGATAAAAAGATTATTGCCTATTTTATCACAATCCAGCCATCTCGTATATGTATTTTGAAAAAAATTTTTATTTTCATTTGGAAAAATCTGCAGGGTAAAGACGCCCTCCGGCGTTTCGCAGCTTCCGGGCGCCTCTGCGCGCGCTGCAAAGGAAAACGGCTCCGCATCGCTGCTCCTTTTCCGAAGGATCAGCTTATCAAAGCTGCGCTCTGCCTGCCAGCCGCCGGGAAGCTCCGTGCGCCGCCCCGACTGTCCCGCAAGGAGCCTCTGCATATCCGCGATATGCCTGCGCCCGATATCCTTTAACGGGCAGCCCGCCCTTCTGAGACTTTCGCGCAGCGCATATTCCTGCAGAAGAACCGGCTTTTCACGCAGGGCTGCCGCGTCAAGCCGCGCTTCTCCCTCAGAAAACACCGCCAGGGCGCAAAGGCAATTTTCCGTCTCCTGCTCCATATACGCCTGCACGCGCTGCAGCTCCTGCGCAAGCGCCGCGATATGCGCGCGGCTCGCGCTGTTGATCTCTTTTTCGAAAACCGGAAGGATCTGATGACGGATGCGGTTGCGCGCATAGTCCAGTCCGCTGTTGGTGGCGTCCGTGCGCCACGTCTGGGAATGCCCGCGCAGGTACGCCTCGATCTCCGCGCGGCTTAAGCAAAGCAGCGGACGAATGATATTGCCGCGCACCGGACGGATCCCGCCCGCACCTGTCAGCCCGCTTCCGCGCGCAATCTGAAAAAGCACTGTCTCCGCCTGATCGTCCTGGTTGTGCGCCACCGCGATCTTATCGGCCCCCAGCTCTTCCCGGATGCGCTCAAACGCCTCGTAGCGCGCCCGCCGCCCGGCTTCCTCCACAGAAAGCTTCTCCCGCTTTGCCATTTCCGCCACCTGACAGGAAACCAGGCGAAAGTCTATCTTATGCTCCCGGCAGATTTTCTCCACAAACCGGGCGTCCCCGATGCTCTCCTGCCCGCGCACGCCATGCTCCACATGCACCACGGTAAGGGAAAAGGGCAGCAGCCGCCGGTAATCGAGCAGCACAAAAAACAGGCACATGGAATCTGCGCCTCCCGACACGCCTGCTATCACCTTATCGCCCGCCCGGATCATAGCGTGCTCCTCCATATAGGCAAATACCTTCTGCATACGTACTCTCCTTATTTTTTCCAGAATCCGCCCGCGAGGATGGTCATATCGTCCTTCGCATCGCCGTCTGTGAAGGACAGCGCCTGCTCCATCAGAAGCTCCGCAAACTCCGCCGGATTGTCGGAATTTATCTTCAGAATGAGATATTTCATCAGCTCTCCCTGCTCCTCCTGCGGCAATGCATCCAGCACGCCGTCCGACACCATCACGATCAGATCGCCGTGCTCCAGGCGCTTGCGCGAGCGCTCAAAGTCCACCTCCTGGAAAACACCGACCGGCAGGCTTGTGGAGGTGACCGTTTCCACCCAGCCTGCGCGCCGGATAAAGGTGGTCGCCGCGCCGATCTTTAAAAATTCACACTGCCCACTGTACAGGTTTATTCCGCAAATGTCAAGTGTGGAAAACCGCTGCATTCCCCGCTGGAGCACCATCGCAGAGTTGATCATCCGCACCGCCGTCTCCGCGGTGAATCCCGCTCCCATAAACTGCTCCAGAAGCTCGATGACCGTCTGGCTCTCCCTGTTTGCGCGCACGCCGCTTCCCATGCCGTCCGAGATGCCAAGGATCACCTGGCCGTGGCTGCCCGTCAGTACGGAAAAATTATCTCCGCACGCCGTCTGCCCCGCGCAGGTCCTCATCGCCGAGCCGGTGAGCATGTAGTAGCCTGTCTCCTCCACAAAATGAAGGGTGGCAGGCTCCGCCCCAAGGGTGAGCCTGCTGTTGCGCTCCGGCACGAGCGGACGGCTGCACACCTTTGAGAGCGTATCGGCGATCGCCTTCACCGAAACGCAGTGCCTGCGCGGTGTTTTTGCCGTCAGCACCACCTCCGGCGGTCCCCAGCTATTCTTTACGATGCGCAGGTTCTGCACCCGTACATTCTGCAGCCGCAGCTTTGCTTTCACCTTATGCTCCAGCTCGCTGTCCGCGTCGTCAGCCTCGTAAACCGTGCAGGCGATCTCCTGTATGATCTGCGCCGTCTCGGAGAGCTGCCTGGCCACCGCCGCCCGGTTTTCCAGCATCCGGTTGCTCCACATCAGATTGATGCGTGCCTGGCAGAAGCTGCCCCGCAATTCCTGTGCAAAAGAATAGCCCTTCACGCAGTAGCGCGCGAAGCGTTCCTCCGCTGCCGGGCAGTCGCCGCTCTCTTCGCCCTCCTCCGCCACCGCCGTCAGCAGATCGTAGACGAGCCGCGCAGTCCTCTCCTCATTCTTTTCCCAGCACTGCGCATATTTTCCGCAGGTGCGGCAGACCCTGCTTTGCACCGTATCGTAAATTTCCTCCAGATCGTCCCCGCTCAGCTCCTCTTTCTGGGATGGAAGATACTGAAAAACCTCCGCAAGCCGCTGAAACGACTCCGCGCAGCGCTCGATCCGTCCCTTTTCTGATGCTCTCTCCCACTCTTCCATCTCATTGCCTCCCAGAACCTGCAGTCTCACCTTTAAGTATACACGGGACCGCGCGCATAATTTGTCAAAAGAGCGGGGAAGCGCAAATATTTTTGATAACCAGTCCGCAGCCAGGACGCGTGCGTTGTCACCTATTTCGTCGAAAAGGCGCCGCACCTTTCGTGCAGCGCCTTATTACGCCTGTTTTGTATGTACTAAGAAAACAGCGGCTTTAACGCCTCGGCAAGCTGATCCTTCTGCGCCTGCGCCTCAGCAAGATCTTTGCCGAGCGTGGTGAAGTAGGTCTTGATCTTCGGCTCTGTGCCGGACGGACGAACGACTACCGTTGCGCCGCCCTCCAGTGCGTAGATCAGCACGTTTGCTGCCGGAAGCCCTGTCTCCTCCGGTTTCTTGTAGTCCGTAACCTTCGTTACTTTGTAACCGGCAATATCCGTCGGCGGATTCTCACGAAGCTGCTGCATGATGCCGGCCATCTTGTCCATGCCGGTAAGTCCCGGGAATTCGAAGCTGTCCACCTTGTTCAGATAACGGCCGTATTCTTTGTAAATCTCTTCCATGCGCTGCTTTAAGGAACTGCCGATGCTTCTGTAGTAAGCCGCCATCTCGCAGATGAGCATGGAACCGATCACCGCGTCCTTGTCGCGCACATACGGACCTGCCAGATAGCCGTAGCTTTCCTCGAAACCGAAGATAAAGCGGTCTACCTCGCCTGCCGCCTCCAGGCCTGCGATCTGGTCGCCGATCCACTTGAAGCCGGTGAGTACGTTGCGCATCTCCACGCCATAGTGTTTTGCAACTGCGTCTGCAAGCGGTGTGGATACGATGGATTTCACGGCAACTGCCTTTTCCGGCATGGTGCCCTTCTCGATGCGTCCTGCGCAGATGTAATCCAGCAGAAGAACGCCCATCTCGTTTCCGCTTACCAGCTCATAGGAGCCGTCCGGGCACTTCATCGCGATACCAACGCGGTCTGCATCCGGGTCGGTCGCGAGCATCAGATCCGCGCCCGTCTCCTTTGCAAGCTCCAGCCCTTTCTCCAGCGCCGCAAAGATTTCCGGATTCGGATAGCTGCAGGTGGTGAAATAGCCGTTCGGATACTCCTGCTCCGGAACGATGGTGATATCTGTGACGCCGATGTCTTTCAGCACCTGGGTAACCGGAACAAGACCGGAACCGTTTAAGGGACTGTAAACCAGCTTCAGTCCGGCAGTTTTGCACAGACCCGGACGAACCTGACGGGACTCGATCGCCTCATAGAACGCCTTCTTGCAGTCGTCGCCGACAAAACGGATCATGCCGTTCTCAACGCCCTCTGCGAAAGAAACATATTTTGCGCCGTCGAGTACATCCGTCTTCTGGATCTCATCGTAAACGATTGCAGCCGCGTCGTCTGTCATCTGGCAGCCATCCGGACCGTATGCCTTGTAGCCGTTGTATTTTGCAGGATTGTGGGACGCCGTCACCATAATGCCTGCGTTGCACTCATAGTAGCGTGTAGCAAAGGAGAGCGCCGGTACCGGCATCAGCGCGTCGTAAATGCGCACCTTTATTCCGTTTGCAGCGAGCACACCTGCCGCCGTCTTTGCAAACACATCGCTCTTTAAGCGGCTGTCGTAGCTGATCGCCACAAGCTGATTGCCGCCCTGTGTCTTTACCCAGTTTGCAAGTCCCTGGGTAGCCTGGCGCACCACGTAGATGTTCATGCGGTTTGTGCCTGCTCCGAGCACACCGCGAAGTCCTGCGGTGCCGAATTTAAGCGCTACCGCAAATCTGTCCTTGATCTCATCGTCATTTCCCTCAATTTTTGCCAGCTCTGGTCTTAAATCTGCATCCTCCAGGTCTGCAGCAAGCCAGCGTTTGTAATCTTCCTGATACATTTTCCCCACTCCTGATTATTATTTTAAATCGTTTTGTACAAAATGACAAAATCTTAGTTCTAATATAGCGCTTTTCTGTGCATCTGTCAATGAAAAGTAATCTGTCGGGGCTGATAAAGTGCTATTTCGTTACTGTTCAGGTCAGGACTTTGCATTCACTGCAAAGTCCGTAAGAAAGTGATTCCGGTGTGAGCAAATCCCATTCGCGGAGCAAATTTTAAATGGATTTGCGAATGTTACTGTGAACAACGTGAACAGTAACGCTATTTCCGTTACTATCCACGCCAGCCTCAAACAAGTGTACTTTTCTCTTTTAATCATCTTTAAATTTAACGACATCATTCGGTGTACAATTCAAAATCCGGCAGAGCTTTTCTACTGTCAGCAATGTAATGTTTTTATTTTTCTTTAGGGAGTCCAGCGTTTTATTATCTATGCCGGACTTTAAAAGCTGATATTGTGAAATATTCCGCCTGCGCATAGTGTCCCACAATGGACCGTAATCAATAATTGTAACCACCACCCTCTGCTGTTAGTTACAATTATATTTCTGCTTTTTTAATTTCAATATTGTGATTATATCCACAATATTGTATAATAAAAGCCGAAAGGAGGATTATACAAAAAACCAATTAACTTCATCACAGAAAGGGGAAGAATATGAAAAAAAGAATCATCTCGTTTATTACCGCAACCATAATGTGCATCGCCTGCACGATTACGCCGATGGCCTCTGAAAGTACCGCAGAAACCGAAATGCAGGCAACCGAAGCATCGGAAACAAAAACACTTGAGGATTTCGGGATTACAATTACGGAAGAGCAGTTGAACACGCTTATAGAAACCATTAAGGAAACGGTTACCACCGAATACCTGGAGCCGAATGGAATTGCTCCGGCAGATTTTGAATGGGAAAAGCCCACAAAAGAATACAATGAGGTATTACAGCAAAATGTGGATTCGTCTGTTTTCTGGAATGGCGTCAGAGGCGATGAGGTCCTCACATATATAAGTACTGCACTCATGGTTGGGAATGCCGAAGAGATACCGGAGCTTCCGGATAATGCAAATCTGAATTTCAACGGTACATATGACCTGGTAAATGCTTTATACCGGGGAATGTTAATGGGTGTGCTTGAGGCAGAAATCAGCGCTATGGAATTCATCGAACTGACAAAAGCATGGGAGATGATCTACAATGAAGAAGAATGTTTTCCGTTTGGACAATTCATTGTAGACAACGTAAAATTTGAATAACATGAAATCCGTCACTTATGCTTTCATAACAAAAACTCTGGCGTTTGCCAGAGTTTTTAATAGCGGAAGGGAGATTTGAACTCTCGACACCACGGGTATGAACCGTGTGCTCTAGCCAACTGAGCTATTCCGCCGCAACACGGTTATTATAGCGGTTTTCCCTTCGCTTGTCAACTGATTTTTTTAATTTTCTGCACGGAAAAGGATCTCATCCTCGCCGACCATGCCAAGCTTCTGTCTCGCGACCTCACCGGCGTACTCCGGCGTCTTGACATACTCTTTCAGCTCCTCTATTTCCACTGCGCGCTCGCTCTCTCTGGCGATCTGCTCGTTCAGCTCCTCAACACGCGCCTCATATGCGGCGTTCTTTTCCCGCAGGCGGCTGCTCTGCGTAAATACGACACACATCAGCACGACCACTACTGCCGAAATACAGATCATTTCCCTGCGGTTGCTGCCTCTGCGTTTCTTTCTTTTTTTCATAGACCGGATTCTCCTGTTAAAAACCTGCTATCTTCTGTTCACTGACATTTTACCTCTTTTTTTTACCTTTTTCAACAGTTTTATCCATGTCTTTCGAAAAAACACTTCTGCCAGATACTGGAACCACACGCCGAGAAGGATACCGACAAAGGAATACCCCCGCAAAGCGCCGTTATTTTTTTCAAATATCATGCCGAATATAATAAAGGAAGCTGCAAGCCAGTAAAGCAGATCTTCGATACTGATTGCCAGGATATGATGCGGAACAGCTTTTCGGAAAATCCGGAAAAGATCATATGCCCAGACAAGAAAAATGCCGGTCAGGATACTGGCAAAGAAAAACGCCGCTTCCTGTCTCACTACCGCGCTCATATCAGCGAAGCAGCCTGCTGATGAGGCTTCCCTCCTGCTTCTTTTTATGACCGCGCTCGGAGTAAACCATGCTGTCGACCTTTCCCTCCAGATCGGCTTCCCCAAGCTCCAGCGTCAGACGGCTGATGTGCAGATTTTTTCCCTTGATCGTCAGCAGCCCCATCTCCGTATCCAGCACGATCTCATTTTCATCGAACGACAGCACATCGGATATCCCGCTGACAGTCCCCGTTTTTCTTCCAATGATCACGAGCTTGTGCGCGCGCTGCATCTGCTTTTCTTCCATGGCATTCTCCGGCGTCATCCTCAATTCTATATATATGCGCCCTCCCGGCTTTTATGCGTCGCAGCCTGCACCCAGCGCCGTTAATGTTTCCGGCGATATCCTGTGCTCCTGCAGGCGCGCCTTTTTTCTTTATAAATACCGGTACATTTCCTGTGCCTCTTCCTTGCGCACAGTTTCCTGCACGCTGAGCACTTCCACCTTCACACTCTTAGTCCCAAACTGGATCTCTATGGTATCGCCCGCCTTCACATTGACGGAAGCCTTTGCCACCTTATCATTCACCAGTACACGCCCTGCGTCGCACGCCTCGTTCGCAACAGTACGTCTCTTGATCAGACGGGAAACCTTCAAAAACTTATCTAATCTCATATACACTCCTGTATTATAAAAAATAGCGAGGCCGTCCAGCCCCGCAATCGCTTACTTTGCTTTTATTCGTTCACTGCATCCTTCAAAGCCTTGCCTGCCTTGAATTTCGGAGTTCTGGATGCGCTGATGGTCATTGTCTCGCCAGTCTGCGGATTTCTTCCCTCTCTTGCCGCTCTCTCAGATACCTCAAATGTACCGAAGCCTACAAGCTGTACCTTTTCGCCCTTTTTCAGTTCAGCAGTTACTACATCTGCAAAAGCCTTTACAGCTAATTCGGCATCTTTCCTGGATAACTCAGTCTCTTTTGCAATAGCTGCGATTAATTCTGTTTTGTTCATGGAAAATTTCCTCCTCGTAGATTTTCTCTTAACTTGCCATCCGGCATTCGTCAGATTTATCAGTCTTGTACGTTTCCTCGTACATTACTATTACCTTTTATATACCGTAACCCTTCGTTTGTCAAGACCTTTCCTTGAAAACATCGGATATACCGTTCTTAGCCGCGCCCGGGACTACTGTCCGCTTTCCGCTTCCAGGTGCCGCGCCATCTCCGCCCGCGCCCGCTGCAGCGCCTCGCGCTTTGCCGCCTCCACAGCCGGAGGGATCTGTGCCTTCTCCGCCTGCTTGATCGTCTCCCAGTCGGGCAGCTCCTTATTTTCCGTAAACACATGCGGGTGGCGTCGGATCATTTTTTCACTCGCCGCCCGCACGACATCGCCGATATCAAACAGCCCTTCATCCGCTGCGATCTGGCTCTGCAGAACGACCTGCAGCAGCATGTCCCCAAGCTCCTCACAGAGGTTGCCCGCATCACCCGTTTTTTGCAAAACCTCGATTGCGGCGAGCGCCTCCGCAGTCTCATTGATCATACACGGCTTCAGGCTCTCGTGCGTCTGCGCGCGATCCCACGGACAGCCGTCCGGGGCGCGCAGCTTTTTTATGATCTCTATATAATCTTCAAAACTGTACTTCATATGATCCCTTCCCGTTCTTTTGCACTGCGGCGCTTTCTGCTGCGCAGACAATCATTCCAGCGTCTTTAAGAATGCGTTTCGCTGACTCTGCTGGCGGATCAGCACTTCCAGCTTTTCCCTGCTCTTTTCCGGAACCCATGCTTTATTGCGGTTATAATACTGATTGGCGAGCTTCCAGAATTTTTCCGGGTAGAGCAGCCGGACATAGAGATAATCCCTCTGCCGCTTTCCCATGGTCTTTTCCCGGTCGTAGCCGTCCAGAATGCGGTACCCGCTGTGTTTCTGCCAATCCTGCTTTTCCATGATCTTGCGCATAAACTGATAAAGATCCGCTTCCTGAATGTCATACCGGCACTTATCAAAATTCCCGACAAAGATCTGGTTTCTTCCGGTGAACCAGACGTTGTGCTGGTTGAAATTTCCGTGACAGAGCGCGCCGCGCCCGCACATTTCCTCCCGCAGAGAGGTATACCCGGAGCTTTTCAGCTTTTCTGACGCCTCCTGTGCCTGCTCGTAAAACATATGGAAGCAATTTAAGAACAGGATCTCAAACCCATTCTTCTGCTTCCGCTTCCGGATAAACGCGTAGACCTTGCGAAGCTCCCGGTTGTGGCGCAAAAGCTCTTCCTGCAGATCCTCCCCGATATAATTTCCATCATCGCTTTCCGGCTCCGGCGGCAGATACATAAGCCTGTGAAGCTGTGCCAGCCTTTTTACCGTCTGCTCCACATCTGACATGCTCTTTGTGTCGCATTCGCGCCCTTCAAACCAGTCCTTGAGGATGCAGGCTTCCTCCTCGCGGTCAGGTGTCAGCAGCTTCCCCTCTTTGTTTGCCATCGCCGTATCGGCATACAAATATCCCTTCTGCCGCATGGATTCCAGCACGCGGTTGACAAATACCATCTTCTTTTCGGAGCTGCCGCAGACGGCGAGCAGCTTCTTCCCCAGATTTGTCTCGCAGATATAGGAGCCTCGTCCTCTCCTTGTGCTGATGACCTCAATCTCATACTGTTCCAATACCTTCAGGCTTTTTTCGTTCACACATAACCCTCCCCTATATCACTCCTTTTATCGTATGCGATACGGGGACAGATTATGTTTTAAAAGCCCGGCATAAAAATCACTTCACATAGGTGTGCATCAGATATTCTTTTGTATTGTGCTGCGGCTCCTCAAGGACATCCTCCAGCATCCGCTCCAGGATCTCGCCAATTTCCTTTCCGGGCGCGATCCCGGCGCCGATGAGATCCCGGCCGCTGACGGCAAGCTCCTTTAAGGAAAGACACTGCTCTTTCTGCAGAATCTCCTCATAAATATCGTACATCTGCTCCAGGAGCAAAAGCTTCTCCGTTTTCCGGTAATCGCTCTGCGCCAGCACATCCGCGCCGCACACCTGCATCAGCGAAGGGAACAGCTCCCTTGTGCAGCGGTAGACAAGGCGGCGCACGCTTTTTTCGGAAACGGCGCGCTCACCGCTATGCAGCTTTGTAAGCGTCTCATCGTTCAGAGGCGGCTTTGCATCGTGCAGGCGCACCAGCACTTTCACCTTACGGATCGTGTCGTTGTCAAATTTCAGACGGCGCAGCATCTTTCCGGCAAGCTCTTCGCTGACAGCGGGATGCCCATAGAAATGATCCACGCTGTCCTTTGTGGTGCGCGTCGCCGGTTTGCCAAAGTCATGACAGAGAACCGCCAGCCGGATAATGCGGTCATTTTCCGCGTACTCCAGCGCCTTTAAGGTATGCTCGCCCACATTGTAAATGTGATGTTTGTGATTCTGCGGCGTCTCCATCATCGCATCAAACTCCGGCAGCACCACCGCCGTGATGCCAAGCTCATACGCCTTGCCGAGGATCTCCGGGTGCGGCGACACGAGCAGCTTGACCAGCTCAGCCTGTATCCGCTCGGCGCTGATGCTTCTTAAATTTGCTGCCATTTTCCGGGCGGCAGCCTGCGTCTTTTCATCAATCGAAAAACCGAGCTGTGCGGAAAATCGCACAGCCCGCAAAATGCGCAGGGCGTCCTCGCCGAAGCGCTCTTTGGCGTCGCCAACGCAGCGGATCACGCCGTCCTGCAGATCCCGGACGCCGCCGAATGCGTCGATCAGTCCCCGTGTCTCGCTGTACGCCATCGCGTTGACCGTAAAATCGCGCCGCCGCAGATCCTCCGTCAGATTGTCCGTGAAGCTGACCTCCTTCGGGTGACGGTTGTCGGCGTATTCCCCGTCGATGCGGTAGGTCGTCACCTCGTAACCCGTTTTATCCAGCATAACCGTCACGGTGCCATGGGCAATGCCGGTATCCACCGTCCGCCGAAACAGCTCTTTTACCTGCTGCGGTCTGGCGGAGGTGGTGATATCCCAGTCATCCGGCTCCCTGCCGAGAATGGAATCGCGCACGCAGCCGCCGACAGCGAACGCCTCAAAGCCCGCCGCCTCCAGCTTCCCGATAATTTGCTTTACATGTTCCGGTAAAATAATGTTCATAAAATCCCTTTACATCCCCTGTGACCAGAAATATGCCAGCACGACCACGCCGAGAATGATGCGATACCAGCCGAACACGGTGAAATCATGCTTGCGGATGTAGCCGAGCAGCAGCTTGATGACCGCGATGGACACGACAAATGCCACCACCATGCCGACCAGCAGAAGCACCAGTTCCATCTGCGTGAACGAAAAGCCGAATTTCACAATCTTTAACAGGCTGGCACCAAGCATGACGGGCACTGCAAGGAAAAAGGTAAACTCAGCCGCCACGGTGCGGGAAACTCCGATCATGATCGCGCCGAGAATGGTCGCGCCCGAACGCGAGGTGCCCGGAAATACCGCAGCGATCAGCTGGAACGCCCCGATCCAGAGGGCAACCGGATAGGTAATCTCCGAGATAGAATTTACTTTGATCTTCATGCCGCGGTTCTGCCGCTCGATCACAATAAACAGGATACCAAATACGATCAGCGCAACCGCAACCGTCTGGTAATTGTAAAACAGCTCGTTCAGCTTCTCATCAAACAGGATACCCACGACCGCCGCCGGTATACATGCGGCAAGAATCTTAAACCACATGGAAAAGGTATCTTTTTTAATAAAATATTTCTCCTTTAAAGAAAACGGCCATAGCTGCCCGAAATAGAGCACGACGACCGCCAGGATCGCGCCGAGCTGAATAACCACCAGAAACATTTCCATAAACTCCGCCGATACATTCAGCTTAACAAACTCATCCAGCAGGATCATGTGACCGGTGCTGCTGATCGGCAGCCATTCCGTGATGCCTTCCACAACGCCAAAGAGCACCGCCTTTAAAATTTCAATGATGTCCATACATTTCCTCCTTATTTTTATGTCCATATTATATTGCCGGGCAGTCTAAAATACAAGTGATTTCTTTCTTAATATAAGACACGCGCATCTGCCGCCAGGCCCCTACAAAGACCGGGTATCCGCCTCATCAGTATTCTTTCTCGATTTCTTCTATCCCGTACATTTCCTTAAACTCTGCCAGATCGCCCGCGCCCCTGATCAGCATCACTTCCTCAAATTTTCCGGTGCGCAGATCCTTAAACCCGGCGACCGTCTCCCCGGTGCAGATGCTGCAGTGCAAGACCGGTTTCTGGTTCTGGCGATCGTAGTCTTTTTTGACCTTCTTCTTTTTTCCAAACATCATTATCCCCCCTGCTCTTCATTCCAAGACTCTTTATGTACATTATAACGCCGTGCCTGTTTTGCGGCAACCAAAAAAGACGGCTTCATTTTTATATAAAAACTACCGAGACCTTTCCCTGTCCAAAAACATCTAATTAGTGTAAGATAAATATGCCGGCCGGCAGAAAGGAACTACCATCTATATGAAGAAAGAACAGCTCGGCGAACTGATCCTGGCGTCGTCAGATACGATGTATCACATTGCAAAAACACTTTTGTATGAGGATGCTGACTGTGCGGACGCCATCCAGGACGCCATTGTAAAAGCATTTTCCAAATATCACACACTAAAAAACGATGCTTACGCCAAAACCTGGCTGATCCGCATCTTAATCAATGAGTGTTACCGCACTCTGCGTCAGAAAAGCCGCACGATTCCGATGGAAGCGCCGCTCCCGGAACAGGCAGCAGCACAGGAAAACGACTACTCGGAGCTTTATGAGGCACTGGCTGCTCTGCCGGAAGATATGCGCCTCGCCGTAGCACTTTATTATCTGGAAGGCTACAGTGTCCGCGAAACTGCAAAGCTTCTTGGAACCTCTGAGAGCGCCGTCAAAAACCGTTTGCTCCGCGCACGCGCAAAGCTGCGCCGGGCACTGGAAGGAAAGGAGAATGAAACATATGTGTTACGATAGTCTGAAGCAGGAATTGAATAAGAGCTTTCCGCAGACGCCGCCGGAAATCCGCAGCATGATCGGGCAGGAGGTCGCACGACAGATGGATAATAAAAAAACCGCTTTTTCTCCGCGCCGCAGAAGCCGTCGGCGCAGACTGCCGCTTTTAATTTTTGCCGCCGCGCTGCTTCTCGGTACCGTTTCCTTTGCCGGAATCCAGCTCTATCAGTTATATATGGAAAATGAGGGCGCTTACGGGCGGACGATCCACGTCGAGGGGACCGGAACCAACGGTGATACAAATGCCAGTGCAGAAAGCACAGCGACTGCCTGGCTGCAGTTTGGCTACATCCCGGAGGATATGTTTTTGGAGCCGAACGGCTTCAAGCTCTCCTTTGCAGATTCCTCCTGGGCAATGACCATTATCCGGCATCCGCTAAAGTCAGATACCTCCGCGGAAAGCCTTGCATTGTCCGAGCAATATGTTACCTTCAGTGAAGAGCTGGAAATTAACGGTCGTGCGGCAGTGTATCTGACAATTCAGCGCAGCGCCGATGCCGAGGCGCAAACAAAGGTTTACATGCTCTGCCCGGAGGCGGAAACTGTTCTGGAGGTTTACGCCGCCCCGGAGCTTTCAAAGGAAACGCTCGTGAAAGTGCTCGAAAATGTCACGCCAGCCGCGGCAGATGCCGTTTCTCCTGATAGCGCTAACGAAGCAGCAAAATCCATGGAATCCCCATTAGAGTCTGCGATCCGCTTTTTCTGCAGCCTGCTGCCCGCCAGGGAAACAAACGATTATCAGCCGCAGACTCGCTTTACAGCGGAAGAAATCGAAGCGATGCACGATATCGGCGACGCCGTCTCCGTCCCAATGGGCGCGGACACGCCGCAGAAGCAGCATGATGTGACAAACGATATCACCGCAGTGGTGACGGACGTGCAGATTTCCGATAATCTGACGCTTCTTGATCGGCCGGAATATATCCCGGACCACTGGGCGGATATCACCGATGAAAACGGAAATCTGCTGCCCGCCGAGATTACGTACCTGCGCCGCCAGGACGGCGTCAACGCACTGGATGAGATTGTGGAAACGGAGACGATTGCGCAGAAGCTTGTTTACACAACCATCACATACACAAACAACGGTTCCGAAACTCTGAAAAATATCTGCTTCCGGATCGATCTCTGCGGTATCGCCGAAAAAAATGACGGCTATCTTCTTTACGCCGACCGCGCAGAAATGTATAATGCAGACGCACAGCTTCGCGGCGGTCTCTCCTGCGACTATGCAAATTCTACGGGCGCAGCCAGCTTCGAAGCAGGCTACTTCGATCCGCACGGCGGAGACGGAATGCACGGCGGCAACTACATCACGGAGCTGAAGCCGCAGGAAACGGTCACTATCCATACCGCATATATTGTCAACGCTGACGAACTGCCCTATCTGTTTGTGGACCTGAACGCAATTTGGGGCGACGACTATCAGGGAACAGAAGCGCAGAGATATGTGGACATCCGGCAGCAGTAAAAGACAGGGCAGCGCCAAAAGATCGGCAATGCCGAAAGACCGGGCAGCGTCGAAAGACAGGGCAATGCCGAAAGACCGGGCAGCGTCGAAAGACAGGGCAATGCCGAAAGACCGGACGATGCCGAAAATCAGATGGGGCTGGCAGATAACTGCCAGCCCCGCGTCTCACCACTCCGCGACAGAACCATCCCGGTGTCTCCATACCGGATTTTTCCAGCGATGCGGATTTTCGTTTTCTTCTATCACCAGCGCTTTGTTTACCTGCACGCCAAGCCCGGCTTTCACCGGAAGGTTTACAAAACCGCCGACAAATCTGAAATCCTCCTTATTATCGATATAATCCAGAACACTCTTCCCGACGTTGTAGTGGATCCCGATACTCTGCTCCTGAAGCACGCCATTATAGCTGACTGCATCGACCTGCAGGCAGGACGCCAGCGCGATCGGTCCCAGAGGGCAGTGCGGCGCCAGCGCCACATCGTAGGCTTCCGCCATCGCGCCAATCTTTTTCACCTCTGTGATCCCGCCGGCATGTGACAGATCAGGCTGGATGATATCCACTCCGCCTGCCGTCAGCAGCCGTTTGAAATCATATCTGGTATATAACCGTTCTCCCGTCGCGATCGGAATATTGCAGCAGGCAGCGATCTCCTTAAAGCATTCCATATGTTCGCACAGCACCGGTTCTTCCAGAAACATCGGTTGAAATTCCTCCAGCTTCTTTGCGAGAATTTTTGCCATCGGTTTATGAACTCTGCCATGGAAATCAATCGCAATGCCAAAGTATTTCCCGCATGTCTCCCGGATCGCCGCCACACGCTCGCAGACTGCATCAATCTTTTCATAGCTGTCTATCATCTGCAGCTCCTCAGTCGCATTCATCTTTATCGCAGAAAAACCCTCGTCCTTTTTTTTCTTCGCAGCATTCCCGACATCCGAAGGGCGGTCCCCGCCGATCCAGGAATAGACGCGCACCTTGTCACGGCAGGAGCCGCCAAGCAGCTCATACACCGGCGCATCGTAATATTTCCCTTTGATATCCCAGAGCGCCTGATCGATCCCGGCAAGAGCGCTCATCATCACGCCGCCTCCCCGATAAAAGCCTGCGCGGTACAAAACGTTCCAGATATCCTCTATTTTCCGCGCGTCCGCACCGATCAGATAATCCAGCATTTCCTCCACACAGGCAAGGACCGTTTCCGTATGTCCCTCCAGAACCGCTTCGCCCCATCCGCTGAACCCGTCATCCGTTGTAATTTCCACAAACCCCCATCGTGGCCTGACAAGATACATATTTACTCTTGCTATCTTCATTTCTGCCTCCCTTTTTCCCTATCCTTTCACGGCTCCGCTCGTCATGCCTGCGATGATCTGCTTCTGCATCAGCAAATAAAAAATCACCATCGGAAGCATCACGATACACATGATCGCCAGCATCACGGACCAGTCCAGGTTAAATTCTCCTACGCAGAGATTCAGCTCAAGCAAAAGTGTCATCTGATCCCGGGAGCTTAACAGCAGACTGGACAGCGTGAAATCATTCCATATCCACATCGTCTGAAAAATAACAATTGTAGCGGTCACCGGTTTGATCATCGGAAACACCACATTCCAGAACAGCTGCCAGGGATTTGCCCCGTCGATCAGAGCTGATTCCTCCATATCAATGGGCAGTGCGCGGATAAAACCCTGGTACATAAAAATCGCAAAGGACACGCTCGCCGAATAAACAAGGATCAGCCCCGTTTTTGTATTGATCAGATGAAATACCTTCATCACAGAAAAAATCTGTACGATCAGCACCTGTGTCGGCACCATATATCCCACCAGAAAGTATACCGACAGAAATCCGGTCAGCCTGTTTCGGAACCGTGACAGCGGATAAGCCGCCAGCACGCCCAGTATAACGATCAGAAATACCGAAGACGCTGTGATCACAATGGAATTGCCCAGGGAGGTCCAGAACTGCATCTGACCAAAGGCTTTGATATAATTATCCAAAAACAAGCTCTCCGGCAGCGCCCACGGTTCTCTCAGCATCTGGCTGTACGGTTTCAGAGAATTCAGCACCATATAAATGATCGGGCTTAAATAAACTAACGTAAATGCAAGCAAAAGCACTTGAAGTATGAGCCCTGTTATTTTCCTTTTTTTCAGCATACCTCATCCTCCCGCTTTCTCGAAATATAAAGCTGCAGCAGAGATACTGCCATAATAATAACAAAAAATACCACTGCCATTGCAGACGATCTGCCTACCTTTTTCTCCCCGATACCCGTTTTGATAATCAGCTGCGTCATAAATGTTGTCTTATATCCCGGACCGCCTCCGGTAAAGGAATACGGCAGCGCGTAAATCTTCAGTCCGTCAATGATGATCAGCATGGTGCTAATGGAAATCGCCGGCGTCAGCAGCGGCAGCGTAATATATCGGAACATATTCCACCCGGAGGCTCCGTCTATTTTTGCAGCCTCATAATACTCCTCCGAGATTCCCTGCAGCCGTGCCAGATAAACACAGGCATGCCATCCTGTAAGGCGCCAGACATTCGCCGCGATCACGGAAACCATCGGCAGAATACCTGCGGAAAGCCATCGCACAGGCTCTATCCCGATCTTTCCAAGCAACGCGTTGATAACTCCATTCTCCGTCGGTCCGAAAAACAGCTGGAAAATATAGCCGACGATCAACACGCTTGGTACGGATGTAAAAAAAAATGCAGAGCGGACAAAATTTCTCGCCGGAAACTTTGCATTAAACACCAGCGACAGTAAAATAGCAGCCGGCGTGATGATCAGCACGTTAAAAAAACAAAACACAAATGAATTCTTTAATGCAGCGAGCATTGACGCCGACTGAAAAATTTTCAGGTAATTCTTTAATCCCACAAAGTCAACATTCTTCGAATAGCCATCCCAGTTCGTAAACGAATAGGCAAAGCTCAGGATGATCGGTACAATCAGCAGGGCCGTATATAGCAGAAATGCTCCGATAATAAAGGGAGCAAATTTTTTAAAAAACCTGGGATTTAACATAAAACACCTCTCTTATCGGAAGCGGCGTACACTCCCGCCTGAGGGCGCACGCCGTTTCTTCCCTTACTCGTCTTTCAATTCTTCCAGCTTATCCTGCATATTCTGGATAAAGGTATCACAGTCGATATCTCCAAGCAGTAATTCCTGGCTGGATGCGATCATCTGCTGCTGAAGCCCGGTGCCGTAAGCATCCCAGTTTCCCTGTGGGATATAGACGCCGATCTCCCCGTCAGAATACCGCTGCGCCACGTCCTTCAGGATCGGATCCACATCCGATTCAATTCCTTCCATGCCGATAACATAGCCATTCATATCCTGGTAAAGCTGTACAATATCATCTCTGGCAATAAAGTTTAAAAACGCCTCTGCCTCCTTCTGATGCTCTGTCGCCGAGCTGATCGCCACTGCGCAGTCTACCGCTCCATATACAATCTTTATTCCCTCTTCCGTCCCGGGCATCGGGAAGAATCCGATCTCAAACTCCGGCTCCAGCTTCTGCACCTCCAGAAGGTGTCCGGCATGTCCCGCCAGCAGACCGGCATTTCCGGTCGCAAACTCGCTGAAAAATTCCTGTGAGCTGACACTCACCAGATCCTCGCCCACATATCCCGGAACGATCAGATCATCGTACCATTTCTGAATATAAGGACCCCATCCATCTGCAAAGGTCTTGCTTCCTTCAATTACTTCTTTGTGATAATCCATGTCATCCACCAGATAATCATTCATGAACGGTCCCAAAAAGCTGTCCCAGAACCATTCTCCGCGCTCGATGATCGGTCTTGTCCCGTTTTCCTGAAGGGTCTTGCAGACATTTAAAAATTCTTCCCAGGTCTGCGGCTCCGTAAGGCCAAGCTCCTGGAAAATATCTTTATTGTAGAAATAACCGCCCACCCATGTCGTCGGAGCAAACCCATAATATTTTCCGTCCGCTTCGTAAGTATTCCTGTTTGCCTCCACAAGCTTTGCAACTGCTTCTGTCCCGGAAATGTCCATGCAGTACCCGTTCTCAATCATTTCCGTCTTATTTTCCGCCGCAATATAGAAAATATCCGGGACCTCTCCTGTCGATGTCAAAACCTGCATTTTTTCCAGATAATCCGCCACCGGCGCCGCATACTGGAATTCAATCTCAATTCCCGGATACTCCTGCGAAAAAGCGTCCAGGATCGGCTGATACTTCTCCTGCGGATACCAGGATAAAAATGTCAGTGTACAGTCCTGCAGCTCCTCCTCCGCCTGCACTCCCCCTGTCATCGCCGCGGTCACAGCCGCCAGTACAGCCAGTGCAAATACCTTCTTTTTCATAGTCTTACCTCTCTTTCTTCTGTTTGATTTTTGGTATCATAATTTTAACAGTTTCTTCTTCCCGCTGAAATGACGCAGAAAATCAATCTTTATGAAATCCTCTTCTCCTCCTTGCTCTTTTCTCTTTTTCTTGCCAGAAAATCTTTTCGCAGGATTTTCAGGCGGAAAGCGGTATTCCACGCCACCAGCCACTCCGAAACTCCAAAATACTCCCCTCTTTTCGTATGCCACCTTGTCTGCAGAATCCCCTCGTCCTGGCTTCCCCTCGGACGCTTCTGCCCTTTGATCACCAGCGTTCCGTCTGAGATATTCTGAAGCGCATTCTCCCAGAGCGCCTCCGCGCGCTCACGCCAGATTTCTTTTCCGGTGTACTTTGCCAGCTTCTTCCATGCCTCGTAAAATTCCAGCCCATAGCAGTCTATATGGTGATGCTGCACCGATACCGACGTGCCTCCTCTGGTCCGATAGCCCATCTGTCCGAGCAGCGTATGCCCGCCATACTGCACATTATAATGGTACTGCCAGCTTGCAAGATAACTGCTCACCTGCTTTGCCGCTTCCAGATATTCCCTCTCCCCTGTTATCTCAAACAGCTCAAGCGCGCACCGCAAAAGCGGAATTGCAGATTCTTTATCAACGCAGCAGGTATCCAGCGCTCCCGCCGTCGTGTAGCCATATTTTTCAAATTCTTTATAATAATAGGAAAATCCGGCTCTGGCAGCATTGAGAAATTCCCGGCTTTTGCATTCCTTCCAGCCGAAGCAGAGCGCCTCGGCAAGATAACATCCGACGGTTCCTTCCGCATCTGAAATTCTGCCATCGTTAAACCACGCTTTTGCCATTTTTCCGCTTTCCAGCTGATGCTGCGTCACAAAGGAGCAAATAGCGAGCGCCGTCTTTCGGTACAGCTTTCGTTCTATTCCAAGCTCTGCGAGCAGATGATAAGCTTCCAAAAGCTCCGTCACCGCACTATAGAGATTCGCCGCATCGTTGCGCTCCTCATCATTGTCAATACGTCCGCCCCATTTCCGGATCTGGTCAAAGCGGCATCTGAACAGCCCGTTTGGCAGCGCCGCTCTGCCGCACCAGACGTCCAGCACAGAAAGCCCGCGCCGGAGCGCTTCCTTTTCCCCAAAAATCGCATATTCATAAAGAAGCGATACTGCCAGGGACGCATTTTGTCCCACCCAGCCGATTTCCAGATAATCCCTTTTCTGCTCCCAGCCTTTATCCTTCCAGGTCAGCCCCATACAGAAGCCTGCAAATCCGTCTTCTTCAAAATAGAGCCGGTTTTTGGCAAAATCCATGCCAAGCTCCCAGACCTGTTCGTCTGTCAGCAGGCGCACGCTGCCCTCTTCCCGGCAAACCTCCCACGCCTTGTCTAAAAACGCTGCATAATCATGCTGCTTTTGAGGTTCTCTCACAACGATCCATGCCGAAAAAACAAGATTTTTTTTGCAAAAACAGGTTGTTTCCATATATTTCCCTGCTTCATAACTGTCTCTGGCGCAGTAAACTCTCGGCCCTTCCTGCTCCGGGAAATGCAGCCTCATGCAAAATCCTTTTTTCTCTGCGCGCTCCATTTCCATAGAGCATCCCATCGGATTTTCCTGCGCTGCAAAAATTCCGACGGCAGCTTCCTTTGTCTGGGCAAACATTCCCGCACGCACGCCGCTGCGATGTCCTGCAAAGCGCCATGGAATACCGTCATCCAGAAGCCCCTTCGGTTCTTTTCCCTCGCCCCAGAAATTTCCATTGTAATTCACACCGGGAATCATATAAAATGCTACCTCGCCCTGCAGGATAAATTCCATAGGAAAATCGTCCCAGCTTTCCCTGGCGTCTGTGACCGTAAAGGTACGATTCCACAGCCACATATTCTCTCCCATGCAGATAAACGTATCCTCCCATTCCCCGTCTCTCTGCTCAACACAGGCAATTACGCTCCCATCCAGCAAAAGCTTCTTATTTTCCATCAAAAAAGCACTCATTTTTCCACCTCCCTTTTTCTGAGTATAGAAAATGCGTGCCTTTTATAAAATGTTTTTAAATCTTATTTTTTACCAAATTCTCTTATTTCAGATACATCTTTTTATAAACAGAAGGAGATACCCCTACCAGCTTGCTGAACGCCCGTGAAAAATGATACTCGCTTGTATAACCGATTGCTTTCGCAATCGCAAAATTTGTTGCGTCCGTGCTCACCAGCAGCTCCTTCGCCTTTGTTATCCGCACCCGCATTACAAAATTCCACACGGATTCCCCGGTTTCCTCTTTATACACCTTCGAGAGGTAGCTTTTTGAGATATGCAGATGTTCCGCCAGCTCTTCTATCGAAAATGTTTCCCGGCAGCAGTTTTTCCGGATATATGCGTTTGCCCGCTCTATTAAAAGCCTGCTTTTCCCTCCGGCGCCTTCCGTCTCCTCAGTCAGCCGAAGCCCCGCCTCCGCAATTTCTTTTGCCTCCTGCAGTTGATATACCCTGTCGCAGCGCTCGATCAATTTTTCATATTCCGGCGCCCGCTCCGGGCGCGCCGTCTCTTTCATCCAGAGCAGATATTGTTTTACCGTCTCCAGAACAGTTTCCCGCTCTTCCTGTACCGCCGCGCAATCCGCAAACCATTTTTCCAGAAATGTCCGGCATTCGTCTGCCCTGCGCGCAGTCAGCCAGATCAGAAACTGCTCGCGGCTCTCATTCACCGGAATCCGCTCCATATTCTTCTTGTCGCGCTCCATATACTTTGCAAAATAAAACTGCGGCGTATAAAAAAGCCTGTTCAGTGCCCTTTTGCTTTCCACGCAAAGCGCCGCCTGGTTTCCCCTGGAGATCGAGCTTCTCCCACAGAGCAGCGTGCCCTCCCGGATATATGTCCGCTCTACCTGCTGCAGACATTCCTCCAGCTTTTCCTTTTGCTTTGCACGCAGAAAAACTGCCAGCAGTCCGTCACCGACAAACAGACTATAGCTTATCACCTCTTTATTTTTTTCAATATCCTGCTGCAAAAAAACGATCTCATTTCTCACGATCGCCAGAACGCTCAATATACACCAGTAATCTGCGCCCTGCAGTTCGTCCGGCAGCGCTTCTGCCGCTCCCTGGTACAGCTTCAGCAGCTGCTCCTCGTAATACTTTCTTTGAAAATAATTCAGAGAGCTCTGCAGCTCATCCAGCTGTACCTGATAGCTTTCTCCCTGATCCATCTCCTTTTGCAGCTCCAATAACGTATGGATCAGCTCTTCCCGGTTCACCGGCTTTAAAAGATAGCCGTCCACGTTCAGCTTCAGCGCCTTCTGTGCATATTCAAATTTATCATAGGCGCTCAGTATAAGGATTTTCACCGCCGGATCCTGCATACGGATTCTGGTAATAAATTCTATCCCGGATATGTGCTCCATGCAGATATCTGTGATAATCACATCCGGATGAATATTATAAAATATCTGCATCGCCTCCGCTGCGCTCTCCGCCTTTCCAGCCACCTCAAAGCCGTAAAATTCCCATGGGATCATCCTTGTAAGCAGATCTAAAATATACGCTTCATCGTCTACCAGTAAAACCTTCTTCATATGCTTTGATCTCCCGTCTCCTTATGCGCCTCTGTCGGCACAAGCACCGTTACTTCCGTGAAATACCCCTCTTCGCTGTTTATTTTTATTCCGTATCCATCGCCAAAACACAGCTTCAAGATCGAATGTACATGCCGCAGTCCGATATGCTCCCCGGATATATCCCCCTCTTCCATATGCTCTCTCAGCCATGCTAAATGCTCCGCTGGAATTCCCCTTCCGTTATCTCTCACAGAAATCGCAAGATTTTCTCCCTGCTCTTCTATCACGATCCGGATCCGGGCCCCGTTCATTCCCTGTGAAAAGCCATGCTTTATGCAGTTTTCCACGACCGGCTCCAGGATCATCTTTGGAATCTGCGGATTCGCCCGGCTTCGCTCTTCGATCCGGCACGTAAGTTTATTTTCATACCTGAGCTGATAGATATCCAGGTATGCCCTGACATACTCCAGCTCTTCCCGCAATGCCACCATCTTATTCCCGCTCATCGAATAGCGCAGGATATAACTCAGCCGACTGATAATCTTGCTGACATTTTCCTGTCGGTTCACCATCGACTGATAATCTATCAGCTGCAGGGTATTGTACAGGAAATGCGGTGAAAGCTGATGGGTCAGAATCTGTATCTGTAAATCCTTTCGCTTTAATTCATACAGATAATTCTCCCTGATCAATTTATCCATACGCTGGATCATATATTCTATCTGAATGCTCAGTTCGCTCACACTCTTCATATCCTGGTAATCCGCAGCCAGCTCCTGCGCCCCCTGGTTGATCTGCATATCCTTTATCATATAGATGATATTTTTCAGCGGAGTCAGGATCTGTCTGGTAAACTGTCCTGAGAAAAAGGTCACCGCAACCAGCCCCAAAAGAATAACGGTGACGTCAAATAAAAAAATTACCTTTCCAAATCGGTTAAGATTTTCATATGGTATCGCATATAAATACACCCAGTCCGTTTTTTCTGATTTTACCTCTATCAGCAGCTCGCCGTGCGAAAAGAACTGCTCCAAAAGACCCATACTTCCCTGCGCCTTTTTCTCCGCCGCCAGGATATGCTCTGCCGATATCTTATCATTTCCCTGCTCATAAATTAAATTTCCCAGCTCATCACAGACGACGATCTTTGCACTCTCTCCCTCCGCGTTCTTTTTCAGGGAATCGTCGATCATCGCCGCATCTATGTCACAGATAATATATCCGATATGCTTCTGATTCTTATAAACCGGCAATACAACCGAGTACACCCGCATATTGTCCGCCTGATAGTAATCTGTCTCATGTTCTCCGATATAATACAGGCGGCGCTGCTCCTCATTTACTTTATCAAAATAGGGCAGCGCGGAAAAATCCACTTTTTTTAAAAATTTACTCTGGTCATTGCTGTAAACATTATACTGAAAGCCCTCATTCCCGAGAATAATAATATCGCTGATGAAGCTTTTAAATGATGCTATATTCTGCACAAATTCCTTCAGCGTATTGTTTGTCTCCAGCTTTTCGCGATTCGTCATGTCGGAATAATGCTCCATTGCTTTCACTACGCTGTCATTTCGCGCCAGCATTACCATCGGCGTCTTTACATCCTCAAAATAATAATCTATCGTATCTACTGTACCGGACATGTTTTTATATGCGCTGTCCAGAATAATATTATTATACTGAATGGTTTCCAAAAGGATGATCGCACTGCTGACCAGAATGGTCACAATAATTAACCCGATGCTGATTTTCCCTGTAAGCTCAAATTGTAAGCTGCGCTTTTTCATCCTCCAATCCTCCCATCGCTTTCACCGCCCTCACAAACCGCAGCACATCCCGCGGCGCATTCAGACTGTACAGCAGCCCGTAAGGAATACTGTAATCCCAGTTCACCGGAACAGAGACAAGTCCCGGGTGCACCTCCCGCCAGCATTCAATCGTGAGCAGCACCTTTCCCGTCTCCGCGCAGCGATTAAACACAGAAAGGTCGTAGAACTGCGGCGTATCCTCGATATGTATCTGCGGATGATTTTTCTGCAGATCGCTGCGGATCAAGTCGTTGACGCCGGAATCACCGCAGGGCACCATCATCAGCGTCTCGCCGTATAAATCCTCTATATTAATCTGCTCTTTTGACGCAAAGCGGTGCTCCCGCGGCACCGCTACCATCTTTTTATATCTGCCAAGCGGAAGGAATTCGCAGAGCGAAAGCCAGGCTTTCGAATCGCATACCCCGATCAGAAAATCAAACTTTTCTCCCAGCTTCCCGATTTCCGAGAGAATCCCCTCGTGATCGTCCTCGAAGGGCACAAGATGCAGCTTATAGTCGGGAAAGCTTTTGTTTACGCGATACCAGAGATCCATAAACGGTTTTGCCGGGTTCAGCAGAGAGGTTCCCACACAGAAGGTTGTATCATGGGAATGTGCAGCGGCATTGGCGTCCGCAATGGATTTTCGCGAATAATCGATCATAAATTTTGCATCCTTGTAAATCACTTCTCCCGCCGGGGTCAGACGGATGCCTGCCGGGGTCCGCTCGATCAGATTTAATCCCAGATGCGCCTCCAGCGTGTTCATCTGCTTCATGACGGCGGTCGGCGAAATATACAGGCGCCCCGCCGCTTTTGTGAAGCTGCCGCAGTCTGCCGCAGCGATAAAGGTATCCAGTAACGGATGATACATCCCGCACCTCCCATATAAACGTTTTCATCCAGGGTGCCTGGTTTCGGTTTCCTGCCAGGCCCACATCGCCGCGCCCGCGGCTGCCTCTTCTTTTACCTGTCTGAGTATAACCGGCATCCCAAATGCCCTTTCTATTTCCTGTCTTAAAATCCGGTTCCTGCGTATGCCATTTCCGCTGGCTACGATCGTCGTTTTGCCGCGGCGAAGCTCTTCCGGAAACTGCCGGTAGGCTTCATACAGCTCTCTTGCCATACCAGCCGTATATGCACGAATTACATCCGCCGGATAAAAATTTTCCGCAGTCAGTCCCTCCACGGTCCCCGCGCTATCCTTATCCGTTCTGCTTCCATATAAAAGCGGAAATACCCGAAGCTCCGTCTCTGGTTTTTCCAGAGCCGCCTCTTCCATTTTTTGATAAATTTCCGCCTTATCAACACGTATCCCGGTAAAAAGCCGCACGGAATCCTGGAAAAATTCCGCCAGACGCTCATAGACTTTTCCGCCATTTACCGAAGCCTGCACATACAAATAGCCCTGCTCCGTAAAAGGTCTGATTTCCCCCGTTTTTACCTCCAGCAGCGTCCGGTCAAAGAAAGAGACCTGCGAACCTGTTCCAACATTAACGCTGAGCATTTCGTCCGCTTCCCCTGCCGCAGCATAAAAGCTGGCCTGGTTGTCTCCCACTGCCCATACGACCGGAATGTTCTGATACATGCCCGCAATCTCCACTTTTTCATTTACCTTTGGATAGTAAGCCGTATTTATTCCGGCTTCCTGAAGCTTTTCAAAATCAAAGCTCCCGTCCTCCAGCCTGAAACCTCCCATACTTGCCGCGATCGAAGAATGCATTTGCGGAAGCTTCAGATCGCACAGCCGCATGACGAGATAGTCGCCAATGTTTGTAAATACATCTGCTTCCTCTGGAATCTGATTTGTTTCCTGCAGAAAAAAATGCGTCACACTTCCATATCCGGTATGCATCGCATACCCGGTCTTATCTGACAGCCACTTTGCATACGTGCCTTCTTTAAACGGCTGATCTCCGCACTCCGTCTTCCAGGTATAGTAGGGTGTTACCGCGTTCCCGCTCTTATCCAGATATAAAATCCCGTGCATCTGGCTGGATACGCCGATTACATCAACATTGCCTGTCTCTTCTATCATTCTGTCCAGCATTTCTTTTACGCACAGATAAATTTGCTGCGGATCCTGCCGGAATGTCCCCGGACAAAAAGCATTCTCCGCCTGCATTATCGCTTCCGTTTTTCCCGAAGCCACACAATAACTTACAAGACAGATACTGGTCGTTCCAATATCTATCCCAATCGCTTTTTTGGTTCTCATTGCCGGTTACCTCTCTCCTCATTTTTTCTGTAAATGTTCCAGGCGGAAACGCCTCTGCATACCAGTTTCGCTCTTATAGCTATAAACTTTTTATTAATACCATGATAACCTACCGGAGATTCCCTGTCAAGAAAATGCATGTTATAGTAGATCATACAGACAACAGGGAGGTTGTGAAATGTCAAAGAAATTGATTGCTTTTTATTCAAGAGCCGATGAAAACTATGTAAATGGTACGATTAAAACGCTGAAAACAGGCAACACAGAGCTTGCGGCCGGCATCATCCAGGAGTTTACAGGCGCAGATCTGTTTAAAATCGAGCAGGTACGTCCCTACGCCAAAAACTACAATGAATGCATCGCGCAGGCACAGGCGGATCAGCAGCGCAATGCCCGTCCGGAGCTGAAGCGCTATCCGGAAAGCATTGCAGATTACGACATTATTTATCTTGGCTATCCGAATTACTGGAGCACCATGCCGATGGCTGTCTTCACTTTTCTGGAGCATTTTGATTTCAACGGAAAAATCATCAAGCCGTTCTGCACGCACGAGGGCAGCGGAATGGGCAGCAGCGTCAGCGATATCCAAAAGCTCTGCAAAACGGCAACAGTCGAAAAGGGGCTTGCCCTCCACGGCGGCAGTGTTCTTCGCGCAAAAGATGAAATCAGGGAATGGGTATAGGAGGATTTTAAGATGAGTGCAAAAGAAATGAGTGTGTTTCCCACAGGCAAACCGAACGACGCGTTCGCACAATATTTTACCGGCCAGAGCTATCTGAATATGCTCTCTCTGGAGCAGGTGGCGGTCGGCAACGTTACCTTTGAGCCGAAATGCCGCAACAACTGGCATATCCACCATGCAAATAAGGGAGGCGGGCAGATGCTGCTCGTCACCGCAGGCGAGGGCTGGTACCAGGAATGGGGCAAACCGGCCAGAAAGCTTCTTCCCGGAGATGTTGTCCACATTCCGGCAGAGGTAAAACACTGGCACGGTGCAGCGGCAGATTCCTGGTTCCAGCACTTGGCGATCGAGGTTCCCGGAGAGGGCTGTAAAAATGAATGGTGCGAGCCGGTTTCTGATGAAGAATATGAAAAACTTAAGGGTTAGATCATAGCAAACGCCAGAAATCACGGCGTAACAAAAGAAGAGAGCGCCGAGATCCTTACACATACCAAAAGAGGTCTGGACGGAGGAATAATTTTTCTTATGATAAAAAGCCGGACAGCGAAGGAAGAAAACACTTCCGCCGCTGCCCGGCTTTTATTCCCGCGAGCAACAAGACAAGCGGACATGCTTGCATGTCCATTTGACTATGCTGTTTTGAAGATCACATTTTTATATCTGTCAAGTGCAGACAGGATCACGAGTCCCAATACCCCACACGAAAGCACTTCACCCGCTCCGACGCTCAGCATCATCAGCGGGATCGGCAGATTAATGCCGTATCCGTAGAAAAGCACGAACGGAACAATCACCGTATTTGCCATGATCGGCGGAACCGGCACGAGGAATTTCTGCTTCCGCAGTGCGTAGGAACCGAACGCCCCGATCAGTGTGGCGATGCTGCCGCAGATGATGTCCACCGGAATCGCGCCGCCCAGAAAATTTCCGATAATACAGCCGACAAACAATCCGGGGATCGCCGCGGGCGTAAAATACGGAAGAATCGTCAGGGCTTCCGCAAAGCGGACCTGCACCTCTCCGAAGGAAAGCGGTGCAAAAACAACGGTAAGCACCACATAGATAGCAGCAATCGCTGCTGCCTGCACAATAAACAACACTTTTTTGTCTCTCATATTCAGTTTTCTCCTTTAGTTTTGTTTTACGAGTGGAAGGTCTCGAACACTCGGTGCATTTTTCGCGAAGCAATGAGCCGGACGGATATGCGTGCATGTCCATCTGGCGAATGCCGCGAACTCAGATACGCACGTATCTGAGTAACGCCGGGAATCGGCGGCAAGCCCGGAAAGACCTTGGTTTTGTGGGCTTTGCAACGGATTATAGTGTAACACGAGTTGTATTGCAGGTCAAGAAAAAATCCACGTCCGGCCAAAAATCGGACCAAATGGAAAAATAAAGGGATAAAATTATTGGAAAAAGACGTGAGAAGCTTAGCATTTATTCTGTTCAGTAATATAATCACAGGTATACACCTTTGACTAGTGCCCTGTAAAAAGGGCACTGCATTTTTGATTCTTTTACTGTACCATTTGTTTTATCCAGTTGTGAATAAATAAAGTGAAAAGAAGATAGAAAATGCTCTGTTTAAGAGGGCGAAGGGTTACGATTTCACAGAAACTACCACTGCACAGGTATTTTAGCTAAAAAATCGGAAACCAGAATACTCGGGTGGCGGTGATAATTTCACAGTAGAAAATGAAACAGAAGTGCAGCTTTATCTTCCGGATAATGAATCGAAAAGGATATGGATTACATCACATTGGCAATTATTATAATCTCTGGCATTATCGCCGGACACCTCATAGCCAGAGCGATTGACCGCAAGCGCAGAAAATAGACTGCCGGGAGAGCCTGCTGCATCTGTTCAGATTACCAAACGGTAATCAAAAGCACCCAGGTCCCACACCTGAGTGCTATTTTTGTGCTCTGCTCCCGTAAATGAATGTCAAATATGGGAACGGAACGCATGACTTCGGGAACGAACCCCACTTTTAAAGGTCCAGACTGGAAAAGTCTATCTGCAAGTCCGGATAGATACCCACCGGAATACGGTCATGGAATGTGTACGTCTCGACCTCGAAATGCTCCTGCTCCAAATGATAAACGAAAATGCGTTCTTTGCGAGGGTCCACAATCCAGTATTCCCGAACACCTGCGTTTGCGTACAGGTTCAGCTTAAGAACATAGTCATGGCTTGAATTGCCGGGAGAAACAATCTCAATGATCCAGTCCGGCGCTCCGGTACAGCCACGATCCGTAAGTTTGTTCCGGTCACAGATAACGCTTATGTCCGGCTCTACTATGGTTTTCCTGTCCTCCTTCAGCTTGACAGCGAACGGGGCGGGATATACACGGCAAGGTCCGCCTTTTGATTTGAGATAATTCCGGATTGTTCCGGAAAGCTCCATGAGTATTGTCTGATGGATTCTGGAGGGCGCCGCCTGGTTATAGATCAGGTTCCCCTCTATCAGCTCCGCCCGGACATTCTCAGGCAAATTGTAATAGTCTGCTTCTGTGTAAAGTTTGGTTTGTGCTAATGGCATAATTAAAACCCCCTTTTCCGGTTATTGCATACGATGAGAAATAAACTATTCTTTGGCACCTGGTAGAGGATTTCTCAAATCTGCGGTCGTAAGAAGGACTTTTTGTGTATCGTCCATTTCAAAAGCAAGTTGGCAACCGACAAAATCAGCTATCATTATGAGCTCATCTGCTGAGAAACTACCACGTACAAATTTATTTCTCATAGCCTGCTCACTGATTCCGAAAAGGCTTGCCAATTCTTTATACTTTTTTCCTCGCATACTGAGTAATCCTTTTATTTTGTCACTAACCATTGACGCACCTTCTTTCGTTTTGATGAATTCATTATACAGCACAAATAAAACCATTGCAATCAAAAAAATATAAAATGTAATCAAAAAAGTGTATATATCAGTTGACAAAGTAATGAAAAATGTTTGTAATATAATCATAAGCAAAACAAAAACCCGTCGAGCGAAGGTGGAGGGGAGTAGGGAAACCGAAAGCAAGAGTACCACATAACACCGGGAAACAGGATAAGGGAATAATGAGACGGACGAGATTCCTTAAATACTTTAAAGCCTGCCGGGGCTTGGCCGAATGAGAGGAGATTTCATCATAACAGAGAGACAGATTGAAAACGGAATTAAAAAACTGCAGGTCATTGAAGCACAACAGAAAGTGCTGGAGGAACAGGCTGAGGCATTGAAAGCAGCTCTTCCAGAGATTTACAATCAGTATTGTAAGGTCAGCACAAGCCTCCGTTTCAAGCCTCCGTTTTACAGTAGCATAAAAAATGCCCTTGTCAGAGGTCGCAACTCTGGCATGGGCGATACCTACAAAACCATAGCATCGGCAGCAGGTATATTTATTTTTACTTAAAAATACTTCTGCTGCAATTAATAATTTCATAAAATGTCCGACTTTGGAAAATGATCCTCAATCGCAAAAGGAATCAAAAAATATATGTGAGCAAGCAAAAGCAAAATAAATATTGTAAAGAATATATGGAGATTGATAAAAACACAGACATGTGTTATACTTGGAACATGGGAAACCAGGCCGGGCGGCTTACCCTCTTTTTTATCGGAGGGGCTAACCCTCCAGACTGAAAAGAAAGGAGGGCGTTGCCAATGTATGTTACATACTCTGATCTGATTCAGATTGGGATATTCATTTGTGCCCTTGTGGGATTGTGTTATACAGTTTTCAAGGAAAGACGAAAATAGCCGCCACTACTGCCAATGGATCTTACGCAAGGTAAGTGATTCAGGAGCGGCAAAAAGAGGACGTCATTGAAGATGTTCTTTTTTTGTCTCAAATGCATATAGCTATTTATAAATATAGCCATATGTATTGATTTCTATATATAGCCATATTATAATTAAACTAGCCATATAAAGGAGGCGTCCTGATGTCCATTTCAAAATCATATAACAAACAAACCGGCGTCACTTACGTTTACGAGGTTTACGAAAACTACTGGAACAAAGAAAAAAAACGGCCGGAAAGCAAACGCCGGCTGATAGGAAAGATCGATCCTGAAACAGGAAGGATCGTTCCTACTTCCAGGCAGAAAAAACAGGCAGACAAAAGCTGTAATAGCACACCGGACTGCAGCGAGCAGTATGAGGAGGCAAAGCAGATCATATCACGGCAAGAACGGGAGATCGCGGATTTGAAGAATCAATTAAGTTCCACTCTTTCTGATGAACTGGAATACCTTTCTAAGATCGAGCATGAAACTTTGGAAAGGAAAAAAGCGGCGGAGGATCTCCTGCGCAGGCTGAAAAAATATGGCTAAAATGATCTTTCCCTCCAGAGACCGGGCATCGGTTTCACAAAGTATAAATGCCGGTTCCATCCAGGAGCTTCTTTTTGGTCCTTCATTGACAATAGACGAAGACTGCAATCCTTCCGTTGATGCCTGCCGCAATATACTGCACATATATCTTAAATCCACATCCGTATCCGGACGTTGTCCCTGCTGTGGCGCGGTCTCATCGGCGGTGAACTGCGCCGCCTTCCGGCATCCCCAGTGGATGCCGGTAAACGGGATGACTACCTATGCGCATATCACACTGAAACGATACTTTTGTAAAAATCCTGGATGCATACGGCGTACATTTGTGGAGCAGCTTGATAACGTCCGCAGCGGTCAGCACCGCTCTGACCTGGTGAATCTCGTGGTCTTTGCCATATCCGTATTCTGCAGTGATATCGTTACGGCCATGATATGCAGAGAGATGGGAATCTCCATAAGCCATGACTCCGCGAACCGTATGATGGAAAAGATCTCCGTGGAGGATGACACGGATGCTTCATTTATCGGTGTTGATGATGTGAGCCTGCGGAAAGGGCAGACTTACCATACGGTCATCTATGACGGCAGCGACCATCATCTGCTTGCGCTTCTTGACGGAAGGGACGGGAAAGCTCTGAAAGAATGGTTGAAAGAACACCCTAAAGTGTCCGTAGTGGCAAGAGACAGGGCAAGTGCCTATGCCTCTGCAATCTCAGAAATCCTTCCCGAAGCAGTCCAGGTGGCTGACCGCTTTCATATCCTGCAGAATCTCATTGGCTATCTTAACGATATCTTCAAGGCGGACATTCCGCCCCGGATATTTATCCGGGACGGGGAAGTTTTAAATGAACCCCCGGAAAAAGGAACCGCCCCGGAAATATCCATGAACGCCGGATCTTTCGACGGCATTGATTATGACGATTCTCCTCCGGTCGATGAAAGAGGAAACGTCATCCCCTATTTCAATAAACAGCGCGGAGACCACAGGGCAAGGGACAAAAAACGTGCCGCCGGACGCCTCAAACGGTATGAGAGGATCATGCAGATGCGGAAAGACTGGGATGACGGAAAATATGACTCCAAAAGCAATCTCGCACAGGTCTATGGAATGTCAATCGCCAGCGCCCGGCGGTACCTGAATATGCCAGATGAAGAGGTGGCAAAAATAAAAGATTTAAAGGAGCGCGGAAAACGGAAAACCGACATGGACGGCTATATGAACATCGTATACAAAATGCTGGCTGATGGGCTTGACCCGGCTTTCATATATTCCTATATTCTGCATATAGGATATACCGGAAGCGTCCACTCCCTTGTAAACCACATAAAAGCCATTGCGTCAAATAACTTTGGAATCCGGCTCAACATAGGATTTCCAAATAAATGTGGGTATCCGAAAGATACCGTCATAATAAAGCGTTCTGATGTATTGAAGTATATAACAATAAATGACAAGACGAAAATGGAAAACACGGATGTAGCCAAGTATTACAGTCTGATTGAGACGAAATTTTCCCGGATAAAAATGTGTGCGGAAATCTGGAATGAGTTCCATTCCATCCTTATGGGAGATGCCCCTGACAAACTTGATGATTTTCTTGCAAAATATGAGGAATCCCCAATCGAGTCGTTTGTAAATGGCATAAAAATGGATATCGCCCCGGTCAAGAACGCGATATCCACTTCTGTAAGCTCAGGTTTCGTCGAAGGCGGTAACTGCCGCTACAAAGCAACAAAAAGGCTGATGTTTGGAAGAAGCGGCATACATCATCTCTTCCTGAAAACCTATGCTACATCCATTATAATGCGTACAGGGAAAAATGCAAGAGATTTGATCAGCGGGTGGATGCATAAAAGTGCATAAAAACAGGACAAACCAAAACCGTCATTTGCAGCCAAGGGGATACTATGTGCAGATTTTAGTCGGCAAATCCTCCGTAGATCAAGACATAAAAAAATGGGACACCGTTATCGTGTGTTCCATTTTTCATATAGCCGTCCCTGAATCACTTACTTTGCGTAAGATCCCTGCCAATTAGTGACGGCTGATGCGAAACGTTAGCTTAAACTTTGAGGGTAGCCGTGTCTTTGGCTTCCCTTTTCTGTTTTCAATATAGCACATCTGGCAGCAGGATGCAAGGGATTTGCTCAAAACTATATGAGCATTTTAGTATTTTTTGGTATTTTGGCAACATCGGCAAAATCAATATATAAATCATCATAGATGTTGACTTTTACAGTAAAATCAAAAGAATACTGCACATTGATAATATCTTTCTCAAAGTCGTTTACCGTTATGATTTTTCTGCGTAGTTCTACACTCCAGTATTCGCCCACACCGTAATTTTTGTAGTAGAACATTTTGCTAAAATTGCAAAGATTCATCAGATCCGGCTGCACGATGGTCAGCGGAGCGTCACTGCGTTTCACATCAAACGGGGCATGAAAAACCCGGCAGGACCTTTGCCTGCTTTTGATATAAGTGTTAATTAAAGTTTATGAAAAAATCATCGTATATACCAGCCTTAACGGAATCGTTAAAAGAATACTCTGTGACATCCTCCGTATCAAAATCATAGACAGAGATCCGATTCATGTCAGCATCAACAATCCAGTATTCCCGAACGCCTGCAGTGCGATATTTAAACAGCTTTGTAAAGTAATCCATACGTCTGCTGCCAGTTGAAACCACTTCAATGATCCAGTCCGGGGCGCCGAAGCATCCTTTGTCATTGAGCTTATGTTTATCACAGACAACAGATAGATCCGGCTCGACATAAATAGTGCTTTTCTCATCCAGATGAACCGAAAAAGGCACAACATTTACCTCGCAATCACCGTGCTTGCTGTCGATGTAATCTGCTATGATACGACATAAAGCCAGCACAATTCTCTGATGTTTCCGATTTGAAGGTGCCATATAATAAATTTTCCCGTCGATCAATTCAGCACGTGTTCCCTCCGGCAAAGCATAAATATCCTCAATAGTATATAACTTTTCCTGATGCAGATGCATCTTGCCACATCCCTCCCTAACTGTTTTATTACCGGTTGTTCTTCTGCTTTAACTATAAACTATCCGCCAGCAAGCCGCAAGGATTATTTCGCAATGCCTTCTCTTTCTCACCGTCATGCTACTTCCATTCCGCCGGAATCTCATTGACATCAAATTCATAGTCAAACAGAATCGAACCTATTTCCGTTGTCCCGATCTGCGCGCCGTGGATGGTTCCATCCTCGTCTTTGAAGAGCCAGACACCGGACGGCGAAAGGTACGACTGCTTTCTCCCAGGATACGTATATTTTATCCACTCCTGCGGCGCATCCGCCAGGGATGCTTCTATATCGTAATCGTAAATCGGCTTTCCACTCTCGCCGAGATTAAGCTGCGGACCGTGAATCGTCCCGTCTGCATCTCTAAAGAGCGGCTTTCGCCCCGCCGCAGCTTCTGTCTGCGCCGCCTGCGTCTGCTGCTGTACTGCCGCATCCGTTTGCGCTGCCTGCATCTGCTGTACTGCCACGTCCGTTTGCGCTGCCTGCGTCTGCTGCTGCACTGCCGCATCCGTTTGCGCTGCCTGCGTCTGCTGCTGCGCTTCCGCATCCGTTTGCGCTGTCTGCGCCGTCTCCTTCTCAATTTCCGCTCTGCCGTTTACACGAAATACAAATGCTCCGTCCTCCAGACTGCATCCGCTCGTTAAGAGCGCCGCCGTCAGTAAAACGCCCATTGCCATTCGATCTGTATATTTTTTAAATGTCCCTTTCATCATGTTCTCCCCCTGCTCTTTCTGTTATTTTTCTTCCTGCACACGGCACAGAACCCGCCCGGCACGCACTCTGCGGTAATCTGTATGTCGTGCAGATCTAAGATCCTTCTGGCAAGATATAATCCGATACCCAGATGTTTTTCTGATGCCTTTTCACATTGCCCACGATAAAATATATCGAAAGCATGCTGTACGTCCTCCGCACGCAATCCGGCGCAGTCATTTTCTATCCGGCAGCTCACGGCATCTGTCGTTATTTTTATTACGCCGCCCACATCGCAGTAGCTCACGGCATTACCGATGAGATTTCCAAACGCTTTTTCCAGGTATTTGCGGTCGCCCTCCAGCTCAAATTCCCCCTGCGCAGAGAATTGCACCGTAATCTGTTTTTCCTTTATCAACGGTTCTCTCTTTGCAAGCTGTCCCCGCAGAAGCCCGCTGACAGATATCCTCTCTTTCTGCAGCACAAGATGCTGCGATTCCAGCCGCGCCGCCCCGATGATGTCCGCCACCATGCCGTCCATCTCTTCCGTCTGCCCAATGATCTGCTGCAGATAATATTCTCTCTTTTCCGCCACCGTGTCCTCCAGCAGATTCTCCGAAAATCCGCGGATGATACCAAGCGGCGTTTTCATCTCGTGCGCCATCGCATTGATGAAATCACGCTGGTTTTCCTCCATCTGCGCCCGCTGTGCCTCCTGCCCGCTGATAACCATGATCACCGTTCCCGCACAGGTAAGCATCAGAAAAAAGCCCGCCAGATAAACATATTTCATGTAGTCCATCGCGGCTGCCCACGGACGGCACTCGCTGATCAGCGTCAGATCACAGGTCCGCTCTCCGATCTGAACCGTGTAATCCTCTTTATAACGCGTCTGAAAGCGCTCCGAACCAGGACGCACCTTCTGTGAAAAAGACGCATAGTAGCTTTCCAGATCCTCCGGCACCGCCGTCTGCAGCCAGGCGCTCCCACGCCAGCGCATCCACGCGCTATACCCCTGCAGCAGCCCCGGAAATACCAGGCTGAGTTCTTCTGTGACCAGAGCCTCATCCTCATCTGCTTCCTCCGCTGCGTTCCACTCCCAGACAATCTCGCTGCCCGTCTGCACGTAGCTTGTCGTACGGTTTTTATCATCCGTATAGGATCGCTCTCTTTTTCCGCCGGTAAATGGATCGACCGCACCGTCGTCCAGTTTAAGTCCCTGCTCCCATATCACATGCTGTACCAGAAGTCCTTTCAGACTGCCGTCCTTTGCGATTTTTCCGTAGAACCAGTATTTTTCCGGGTCGTGTGCTCCCAGGGCGTTTCTTCTCTCCAGATAAAAGTGCGCAAGCTGGTCGATTTCCTCCTCACTGAGATAATCCGGCAGCGAATAGACATTCTCCGCTCCCATCCAGGAATAATTTTTTGAATTCCGGATTGCCGACGCGTATTCGCTGCGCGCCGACACGCCCTCTTCCTTATCATAAAACACAAGCGCATACTGCTGGAACCGGGTGTTAAAAAGCGCGGAGGATGTCAGCGACTGATACGCCGTCTGGCGCGACGCGCCTGTGAAATCCTCCTTCTCCCCCTCCATCTGTTCAATAAAATCCACCACGCCGGAAAGCTGCGTCTGGAAATCCTGCGCAAATTCTTCCATATATTTTGCACGTATCAGGAAGGTACATGCTCCCATGATCACCAGATATAAAATGAGAAATCCAACCGTCACCCAGACGTATAACCTCCGCTTCCTTCTCATGGCCCCACCTCCATCCGGTAACCCGATTTTCGGATCGTCCGTATCCTGTTTCCACTGCTGCCAAGAAGCCTGCGCAGCTTTTTTATGTGATTATCCACCACGCGCTCGTTGCCGTCAAAATCGTAACCCCAGAACCGGATCAAAAGCTGCTCGCGGCTGAAAATACGGTTGGGATTCTCCAGGAAAAACAGCAGCAGCTCATATTCCCGCGGCGGGAGCTCCCGAAGCACTCCGCCGACATACACATCATGGCTGCGCACATCTACGGCAATATCTCCCACACGAAGCTGCCTGCCCGCTGTCCTTCCGTGCACACGCCCGGTCAGCGCCGTCACCTTCGCATAGAGCACCGGCAGCGAAAACGGTTTTGTGATGTAATCGTCCGCACCCATGGAATAGCCGTTCAGCTCGTCCTCCTCCTGCACGCGCGCCGTGAGAAAGATCACCGGCACATCGCTGATCTCACGAATTTTCCTGCAGATAGTAAAGCCGTTCATCCCCGGAAGCATAACGTCGAGAAGGATCATCTGCCAGGAGCCCTGCGCGATCCGCTCAAGCGCTTCCCCGCCATTTTCCACTGCCTCCGCCGTCCAGCCCTTGCTTCCGAAATAATCCAGAATAATTTCCTGCAGCCTCAGGTCATCCTCCACGACCAAAAGTCTCTGCTCCATGCCCTCACCTCCCTTTTGCGCGCCAAATTTGCTGTGCCGCGCACAAAATCCACCCTGCAAAACTTATCTGTTATATAAAGCAGATATATATTTTTCTAAAAACAGTATAGCACAGAAATATATCCTTTTTGTATCCACACAAGAAAAAATGCCGGAGTCTCTTCCGAATCCGGCATATCAAAAAAAGGCCGCCGCCAGACAGCTCTGACAGCGGTACTTTTTACATATTATTTAAGGTTTTCCGGTCCGAATCCAAACGGAAGCATTTCCTCCAGCGTACGCTGAATGTATTTTCCCTTTCCATTTGCCAGAATGATCCGGAAGGTCTTTGGATCGCAGAATTCCATCATGACCTGACGGCAGACGCCGCAGGGCGCGCAAAGCTCGTCGCCCTCGCTCTCCTCCGGTCCGCCGACAACGGCAATTTTCTCAAATTCCCGCTCGCCGTCATAGATCGCTTTAAAGAAAGCCGTCCGCTCCGCGCAGTTCGTCGGCGTGTAGCCTGCATTTTCAATGTTGCAGCCGTGATAGATTTTTCCGCTTTTTGTGACAAGCGCCGCGCCCACCTGGAAGTGGGAGTACGGCACGTAAGCATGCCTTCGCGCCTTTTTCGCTTCCAGAATCAGTTCTTCGTTCGTCATGCTTTTCCCTCCGTTTTAAATGCGCGCAACGCCGCTTGCCCGC
>UMDR01013039.1_pt1 | contig 47786 bp, 48 predicted proteins | sample 1964541 | NCBI WGS metagenome assembly UMDR01 (sample SAMEA4835999, study PRJEB28245) | human gut metagenome | biome: gut microbiome; material: fecal sample | place: Denmark | collected 2008 | reverse complement strand
AAAAAACGAAGACGGAGGGTGCTTTGGCGAATGTGGAAAAAGCCCAGGCGGATGGCGCATTGACGGACGTGGAGAAGGCCCAGGCGGGTGAAGCTTTCATTGATGAGGAGGCGCAGGGAAATGATACTCCGGCGGGCGGGGACGCGCGGCGGCAGGAAAGCGGCGAGGGCATACATGCGCAGAGCGTAGCGGGAACAGTGCCGGAGCGGGCGGCCTGGCCGGGAAGCCTTGCCGGGCGCTGGAACAATTTTTTGCAGCATTATCCGCAGATCCGGCCGTTTGCAGATGAGGAAATCACGCAGTGCATCAGCATCGCGCCCAAGGATCTTTCCTTTCTGCCGCGCGAGGAATGGCAGTTTGGAAAAAATCCTTTTTTGAGGCAGGCATTCGCGCAGTATCATCATCTGATGCTGGGCTGTCACGCGAGCGGACGTTTTGTACTTGCGGTGCCGGGAAGCTTCCGGAATATGCAGGAGAAGCATCTTGCGAGGATGTCCGGCTTTCCTTATTATAAAGAGGCGGCATGGATGGGGGCAGCGGATCGCTTGGAGGCAGCAGATCACCTTGAGGCGGCGGAAGAGAGCCTGTGGGCGGCAGGCACCGGAAGCATGGAACCGGAGGGGTACTGGTATCATTTTTTAAATGAAGGTTGTTTGCGGCGATAAACGATAGATGGTGAGATCCGATATAAAATTAATTTATTTTCTGTGCAACAAAACACCGCAAATCAGACACTATATATACGTAAAGGTAATCCATTGGGCATCCCGTAGCTCAGATGCTTCACATGGGTTAATATTTCGAATTCGAAAAGGGATACCACACAAAAAGAGGAAAGCTTATGGATCAACAGATAAAATTAGTAAAACAGGCAAAAAGAGGGGATACGCACGCATTTGCGGAGCTGTACCGCGGCGTGTACCAGGAGCTGTTTCGTTTTGCGCTCTACACGCTGAAAAACAGTCACGATGCGGAGGATGCGGTCAGTGATACGGTAGCGGATGCATGGGCGCAGATCGGTTCTTTGAAGAAAGAAGAATCATTTAAGGCGTGGATTTTTAAAATCCTTTCCAACAAATGCCGCCGCTGTCTGAAGCTGTATACGGAAAAGACAGAAGAGCTGCCGGAGGATCTGTGTGAAGAAAAAGGGGACGCAGATGAGCAGCTGGATGTAAGGGCGGCGTTTGCGCGCCTTGCAGACGAGGAGCGATTGATTTTGTCCATGCATATTTTTGGCGGCTACAGCAGCCGGGAGATCGGCGAGGCGCTGCAGATGAATGACAGTACCGTGCGCTCCAGACAGAAGCGGGCGCTGGAAAAAATGGAAGCCTGGTTAGCATAACGAGGAGGGGAACATGATGGATGAAAAAAATTTAATGGAACAGATCAGACGGTCGGCGGAGAAGGTCGATGTGCCGGAGACGCTCCGCCCGGAAAACATGCAGAAAAAGCTGGAGGACGGAGGAAAGAAAGGGCCAGACAGAAGGAAGCTGCTTACTTTTTCGCAGAAATGTCAGATCGCACTTGCGGAGGCGGCAGTTATCGCGCTGGTATTTTTTGCCGGTCGCAATGTCGGCGTCACGGAGGGACGGCTGACGGACAGCGGGCAGCCGGGGATGACCGCCTCATCTCTGCAGGAGTCGGAAACAGGTGCGGAAGCGGCGCGGTCGACAGAAAGTGACGCCGGAGCCGCCGCAGAAAACGCAGCCGCACAGGATGCCGGAGCAGTCGCAGAAAATGCAGATGCTCAGGATGCCGGAGCAGACGCAGTACAGAAGAAAAGCGCAGAAAACGAAAGCGCTGCAGTACAGAAAGACTCCGCCGGAGACATCGCTCTGCAGGAGGGCATCGCCCCGGTTGAGAGCGAGGAAGTCCTCTATAAGCGGCTCAGAGAATACCAGAGTACGGGAAATGCTTCCTATGCGAAGATGGATATTGCATATGCGACGCAGGAAATGGCAGTGGAGGATTCGGTGGCTATGAACAGCATAGCATCCGCCGCGGATACGGGGGCGGGCGCGGACTTTTCACAGACGAATCTGCGGGAGCTGGGCGTCGACGAGGGCGACATTGTAAAGACAGACGGGAAGTATATTTATATAATGAAACGAAACAGTTCGGTGAAGATCATCAGCGCCAATGGGGAGCAGATGGAGCTGATTCAGACGATCGAACCGGAATCTCTTGATGAATCTGTGCGCGATATGTATATCAGCGGAAATATTCTGAATCTTGTGACGAGCGGCACGAAAAGCAGCATGAAGGAAGATGCATCAGATGTCTATTACACAGAGTATTACGATTACGCAAAAGTAGTCACCTATGATATTTCAAACCCGGAAAACCCAATATTGACAGGAAGCGTGGAGCAGGAGGGCTATTATCACAGCAGCAGGAAGGTGGGGGATTATGTATATCTTTTCACGCAGTTCCAGCCGGTGATCGGTGACACGCAGGAGGACAGCGGTATCATGCCGCTGGTAGATGGCGCGCGCATGGAAGCGGCGGACATTTATGTGCCGGAAGAGCTGCGCAGTACAAGCTACCTGGTGATCGGTTCCGTGAATGTGAATCAGCCGTCGGAAATGACGGCGCATAAGGCGGTGGTGTCCGGTGCAGAGCAGTTTTATGTGAGCGGGCAGAGCATCTACATCTGCTGCCAGGAGTGGAGAGAAGGCACCGGAGATGTCACAAAGATCATGAAGTTTTCCTATGAAAACGGGAATATACGCGGGATCGGCGTTGCCGAGCTGCAGGGCTATCTGAACGATACATTTTCTCTCGATGAGTATGACAATTATCTGCGCGTGGTGGCGACCGACTGGAACAGCGGCGATGAAATTAACGCCCTGTACATCTACAATGCACAGATGGAGCTGGTGGGGAAAATTGCTGACATCGCTCCGGGAGAAACAATCCGTTCCGCAAGATTTTTTGGAGATACCGGATACTTTGTGACCTTTAAGCAGACTGACCCGCTGTTTTCGGTAGATTTGTCGGATCCCGAAAACCCGCAGATCATTGGAGCGCTGAAAGTGACGGGCTTTTCGTCCTACCTGCACTTTTACGGGGAGGACAGGCTTCTCGGCATTGGGTACGAGGCGGATGAAGACACCGGAGCGACGACAGGGATTAAGCTGTCCATGTTTGACATCTCAGATCCTTCCAATGTGACGGAGATCAGCCGCTATGTGATCAAGGGCGCCAGCTACTGCGCGGGGCTTGACAACTATAAAGCGATTCTGGTCAACCCGGAAAAAAATCTGCTTGGCTTTGTATGCGACGATAATTACCTGGTATTTTCCTATGATGAGGAAAAGGGCTTTGAGAACCTTCTCACTTACAATCTCTCCCAGGGGGAACGCCAGCAATCTTACTGGTACGCATACGACGACGTGCGCGGACTTTATATCAATGACAGCTTCTACCTTGCCGCGTCAGATATCATTCGCGCGTTTGATATAACAGAATCGTTCGAACAGAAAGCGAAACTGGAATTCTAAAGTGTGCAAAGGTATTGAAAATGGAGGTGAAAAAGTGTTATACTCCAGATAAAAAGGCAGGGAGGTCAACACAATGACAGAAGAAACAAAAATAACAGAAACACTCACACAGGCGCAGGCGGCTGAGGAAGCGGCAGCGGAAACCGTGCAGACGGTGGAAGAGCCGGCAGCGGAAAAAGCGGAAACGGAAGCTGTACAGGCGACGGAAGGGCCGGCAGCGGAGGCAGAAGCAGCGCCGGAAGCGCCTGTGGAGAGCATGGCGGATTACGAGGCGGAGCTGAACGCTTCTCTCAAACAGATTCATGAGGGCGATGTGCTTACCGGTACGGTAATCGGCGTGACAGACACGGAGGTCACTCTGGATCTGAAATACTACACAGAGGGCGTGATCCGCATTGAGGACTTTACCGACGATCCCAATTTCAACGTAAAGGAAGAGGTTCATATCGGAGACGAAATTTCCGCGACGGTTGTACGAAGAGATGGCGGACAGGGACAGATCATGCTGTCGCGCAAGGAAGCGAACGATGTGCTTGCATGGGACAGGCTGCAGACGCTCATGGAAAAGCAGACGATCATCAAGACAAAGGTAGCAGGCGTGGTAAAAGCAGGCGTAGTTGTGTATGTGGAAGGAATCCGCGGATTTGTTCCGGCATCGAAGCTGTCGCTGAACTATGTGGAGAATCTGGAAGAATGGCTTGGAAAGGATGTTGAGCTGCGCGTCATCAATGTGGACGAGGAGGACAAAAAGCTGGTGCTTTCCGCAAGGGAAATCCTTCGCGAACGCGAGGCTGAGGAGAAAAAGGCGAGAATCTCCAACGTCGAGGTAGGTCTTGTGACAGAGGGGACGGTAGAATCCCTCCAGCCTTACGGTGCGTTTATCAATCTCGGCAACGGGCTGAGCGGTCTGGTGCATGTATCACAGATTTCTGAAAAGCGCATCAAGTCTCCGGCGGCAGTGCTGAAGGTGGGCGATACGGTAAAAGTAAAGGTCATTGCAGTGAAGGACGGCAAGCTGAGCCTCAGCATGAAAGCGCTGCAGGATGTTGCAGCAGAGGAAATCCAGGAGGAAACCATCGAGCTGCCGCAGTCTGAGTCTGTTTCCACAAATCTCGGTTCCTTATTTGCAAAGCTGAAATTGTAAAAAACGCAGGAATGTTCGCCGGACAAAGACACTTGTATGCGCAAGTTGTACATTTGTGAAAAATAATAACTGTAAAAAATAACAAAAAGCAGGAGATATAAAGAAAAAAATTGGAGGAAATTACAATAAATTTATGATACGTTCATAATTTGTTCATATATGCTTGCTACAATATAGACAGTTAAAAAACCACTCCGATTAATAGATAAATTTTTTCATAATTGCCTCCGGTGTACCAGACGCCGGGGGCACTCCTCATTTTAGGGCATCTCTTTGGAATGTCTGCTTTACTAATCCGGCATTTTCTGCTATGATTTAACAGAAGACGAAAATATTGGGGGTATTTATGGAACATTACGATAAACACCAAATATATGTGATCGGGCATAAAAATCCCGATACGGATTCCATCTGCTCAGCAATTGCCTACGCCTATCTGAAAAATCAGTCGGGCACCGGAGAATACATAGCGAAGCGCGCCGGGCATGTGAGCACGGAAACGCAGTACGTGCTGGAAAAATTCAATATGGAAGCGCCGGGCTATGTGCCAAATGTAAAAACGCGGGTGAAGGATATGGAGATTCGCCGGACGCAGGGGGTGTCCAGCGATATTTCTCTGAAAAAGGCATGGACGCTTTTGAATGAAACAAAGGGCACGACGCTGCCGATCATCAAAGAGGACAATGTTCTGGAGGGACTTATCAGCATCGGCGATATTGCCCGGTCCTATATGGCAGTCGTGGACAATGCTATTCTTTCCAAGGCGCAGACCCAGTATTGCAATATTCTGGAGACATTGGACGGTACGCTCTATGTGGGCGATCCGAATGCTTTTTTTGACCAGGGCAAGGTAGTTGTGGCAGCTTCCAGTCCGGAGGTCATGGAATCCTATATCGAGGAACACGACATGGTCATCCTCGGCAATCGTTATGAGACGCAGCTCTGCGCAATTGAGATGAAGGCCGGCTGCCTGATCATCTGCGGAGATGCAGTCGTCACCAAGACGATCCAGATCCTTGCCAAGGAAAAGGGCTGTACGATCATTGCGACGCCGTATGACACCTACACGGTTGCACATCTGATCAACCAGAGTATGCCGGTACGGTTTTTCATGAAAGACAACGAAATTATTGCTTTTTCAGAGGATGATTTCACGGATGACATCAAAGAAATCATGGCGAGCAAGCGTCATCGTGATTTCCCGATCCTTGATAGAAATGGTCATTATGTGGGAACCATTTCCCGCCGGAATTTGCTCGGTATCAAGAAACGTCGTCTGATCCTGGTCGACCACAATGAGCCGTCCCAGGCGGTCGACAACATCGAGAGCGCCGAGATTCTGGAGATCATCGACCATCATCGTCTTGGCTCGCTGGAGACAATGATGCCTGTGTACTTCCGCAATCAGCCGGTTGGCTGTACCTCAACGATTATTTACCAGCTTTACCAGGAGCAGGGGATAGCGATTCCGAAGAAGATTGCGGGACTTATGTGCGCGGCGATTATTTCCGATACGCTGCTGTTCCGTTCTCCTACCTGTACGCCGATGGATAAGGCGGCGGCGCAGGCGCTTGCTCAGATCGCCGAAATTGACTGCAAGGAGTTTGCAGCAGAAATGTTTGCGGCAGGCAGCAATTTAAAGAGCAAGACAGCGGAAGAAATATTTTATCAGGATTTCAAAAAATTTGAGCAGGACGAGACGACCTTTGGCGTGGCGCAGATCACTTCCATGACAGAGGGAGAGCTTGCGGGCGCAAAGGAAAAACTGCTCGCTTATATGGAGACTGCATTTGAGAATCAGCGTCTCACTATGCTGTTTTTCATGCTAACGGATATCTTAAATGAGTCTACCGAGCTGCTGTGCTTCGGAAAAGGTTCGGAAAACCTGGTCAAGGAAGCCTTCGGCAAAACTGTGGAGAATGGTTCTGTCATTCTGCCGGGCATCGTATCCCGCAAAAAACAGCTCATACCGACGCTGTTCTCCGCACTTCAGCAGTAAGCAGACGTTATTGCTGTCTGCAAAAGTGTTTTATTCCTGCAAGCAACGAGCCAGGCGGATGTGCCTGCACATCTGTTTGACTCCATAAGATCATCAAGGAGAAGGAGAAGCTTTGGGAAAACAGATTTGGAAAGCCGGCAATATGCTCTACCCGCTTCCGGCGGTCATGGTGAGCTGCAGACGGCCGGGAGAAAAAGCAAATATTATCACGGTAGCATGGACAGGAACGGTGTGCACCAATCCTGCCATGCTTTATATTTCCGTACGCCCGGAGAGACACTCCTATTCCATTCTCCGGGAGACCGGGGAATTTGTGGTGAATCTGACGACGGAAAAGCTTGCGCGCGCAACAGATATGTGCGGGGTACGTTCCGGGCGTGATATGGATAAATTCGCGCAGCTTCATCTTACGGAAGAACCCTCGCAGCATATAGCAGCGCCGGGGATCAGGGAATGTCCGGTCAATATCGAGTGTCGCGTCAAACAGGTGCTGGAGCTTGGCTCCCACCATATGTTTCTTGCGGAGGTGCTTGCCGTTCATGTTGATGAAGCTTATCTTGATAAAAACGGCAAATTTCATCTGAACGAGGCCGGGCTTCTGGTATACTCCCACGGCGAATACCATGCGGTCGGAGAGCTGCTTGGCACCTTCGGCTATTCTGTCAGAAAAAAAGAAACCTCTGGAAAACAGAAAAAAATAAAAACAAGATGTGGTACCAGGTCTGAAAAAAACAGAAAAAACGGTACATGATATTGTTTCAAAACCGTGTCGAATTTTGATAGAATTATGTCGATAAATTAATTTTTGTTTACAAATCCAAAGAATGTGATATAATGTTCGTTAAGGGCAGAGGAAAATGCACAGAAACACAGAGAACGAGCTTGCGAAAGATTCTGTGTTTGTGGGCATTTGACGAGCTTCTTGCTCATTTTAAGGGGAAAAGATTTTATACACAGGGGAAGAGTGTAAATAAAATATCAGAGGTGTCCAATGGAACAATATATTATCAAAGGCGGGAATCCTCTCGTCGGCGAGGTAGAAATTGGCGGCGCCAAGAATGCGGCACTGGGCATTCTTGCTGCGGCTATTATGACAGATGACACAGTTGTAATTGATAATCTGCCGGATGTGCAGGATATACATGCTTTGCTTGGAGCGATCAGAGGTATTGGCGCGAAGGTGGAAAAGGTCGGCAGAATGGCCTGGCAGATAAATGGCTCCGGCATCGGCAGCGTTAGTGTAGATTATGAATATATTAAGAAGATCAGAGCATCCTATTATCTGTTAGGAGCGCTGCTTGGAAAGTACAAGAGGGCAGAGGTTCCGCTTCCGGGCGGATGCAACATCGGGAGCCGGCCGATCGATCTTCATTTAAAGGGCTTTAAGGCACTCGGTGCGAAGACAAAGATTTCGCACGGTTCTATTATTGCAGAGGCGGAGCATCTGAGAGGAAATCATATTTACCTCGATACGGTTTCCGTAGGAGCTACTATTAACATCATGATGGCTGCCTCGATGGCAGAGGGACGCACCATTATTGAAAATGCTGCGAAGGAACCACATGTTGTAGATGTGGCGAACTTCTTAAACAGCATGGGGGCCAATATTAAGGGCGCAGGTACGGACGTTATCCGTATCCGCGGCGTGGAACGGCTCCATGCGACGGAGTATTCCATTATTCCGGATCAGATCGAGGCAGGCACCTTTATGTTTGCCGCGGCAGTCACAAAGGGCGACGTTATTGTAAAGAATGTGATCCCGAAGCATCTGGAGGCGACCACCGCAAAGCTGGTGGAGATCGGATGCCAGGTGGAGGAATTTGACGACGCAGTCCGCGTGGTTGCCACAAAGAGACTTACCAATACCAATGTAAAGACATTGCCGTATCCGGGATATCCCACAGACATGCAGCCGCAGATCGGTGTGGCGCTGGCGCTGGCGAGAGGGACAAGCCTGGTGACGGAGAGCATTTTTGAAAATCGTTTCAAATACGTGGATGAGTTGATGCGCATGGGCGCAGACATCAAGGTGGAAGGAAACACTGCCGTCATCTACGGAACAGAGAAGCTGACAGGAGCGCGCGTGAGTGCGCCGGATCTGCGGGCTGGCGCAGCGCTGGTAATCGCAGGGCTGGCAGCGGAGGGTATCACGATTGTAGATGATATCGTTTATATTCAGCGCGGTTACGAACATTTTGAAGAAAAGCTGCGCGGTCTCGGCGCAGAGATCGAGCGAGTTTCGACGGAAAAGGAAATCCAGAAATTCCGGCTGCGCGTAGGTTAAAAATATAATACTCTTATTCAGAGTGGTGGAGATACAAAGGATCTGTGAAGCCACGGCAACCCCGCGAAGGCGGAAGGTGCCAACCTGAGCGATTTATTCGAACAATAAGAGGATTTGCTATCAGAAAGATAGGGGTCCGCTTCGGACCTCTTTTTTTACACTCATAAATTAAAGGAGGACATAAGATGGAGAGAAGATTGTTTACATCTGAATCAGTAACTGAAGGACATCCGGATAAAATGTGCGATGCGATATCAGACGCGATCTTAGACGAGTTATTAAAGCAGGACCCGATGAGCCGCGTGGCGTGCGAGACTGCCACAACGACCGGCATGGTGCTGGTGATGGGTGAGATCACCACAAAGGCATATGTGGATATTCAGAAGATTGTGCGCGACACAGTGCGCGAGATCGGCTACACCAGAGGAAAATATGGTTTTGACGCAGACACCTGCGGTGTAATCACAGCGATCGACGAGCAGTCCCAGGATATCGCTCTCGGCGTGGACAAGGCGCTGGAGGCCAAGGAAAATACCATGTCCGAGGATGAGATCGAGGCGATCGGCGCAGGCGACCAGGGCATGATGTTTGGTTATGCGACAAACGAGACGGAGGAATATATGCCGTACCCGATCTGGCTGGCGCACAAGCTGGCGCTGAAGCTTACGGAGGTACGCAAAAATGGAACGCTTCCGTATCTCCGACCGGATGGAAAGACGCAGGTGACGGTGGAGTATGATGAGAATGACAAGCCGGTTCGTCTGGATGCGGTAGTGCTTTCCACACAGCACGATCCGGAGGCGACGCAGGAGCAGATCCATGCGGACATTAAGAAATATGTATTTGACGCCGTTCTTCCGCAGGAGATGGTGGACGATGATACAAAATTCTTTGTAAACCCGACCGGACGTTTTGTGATCGGCGGACCGCACGGGGACAGCGGACTTACCGGCAGAAAAATCATCGTGGATACCTACGGCGGCTATGCGCGCCACGGCGGCGGCGCTTTCTCCGGAAAGGACTGCACGAAGGTAGACCGCTCAGCGGCTTATGCGGCGCGCTATGCGGCAAAGAATGTGGTGGCGGCGGGACTTGCAGACAAGTGTGAGATTCAGCTTTCCTACGCGATCGGCGTGGCAAAGCCAACCTCTATCATGGTAGATACGTTCGGCACCGGAAAGCTTGCAGATGAAAAGATCACAGAAATTTTACGTGAACTCTTTGATTTCCGCCCGGCAGGCATCATTAAAATGCTTGATTTGCGTCGTCCGATCTACAAGCAGACGTCCTCCTATGGGCATTTCGGGAGATCAGACCTCGATCTTCCGTGGGAAAAGCTTGACAAGGTGGAAGCGCTGAAAGCATATTTATAGTTACAAGTTTACGCCAGCCTCAAACATCTGCTGTGCATGGAGCGAACAGTAACTATTTATAAAAAGTTTAGAAAAGCAGACGTTTGTTTAGGTGCAATTACGGCTCCTTTATGGTATACTTTCATTAGATATGATATTTTGCCATGAAGGAGCCGTTTGTATGAAACTAAAGACAAGACTGGTTATTTCTTTCTGCACGATTCTTCTGGTGCCCGTTTTGCTGCTGCTGATTTTTATGATGACGACAGGAAACCGTCAGCTTCAATATCTGGAGGAGTACGGCAACCGCCTGCAGCAGGAGGAAGGGATAAATCTGGAAGAGGAACAGGAGCTGCAGGGTACAAAAACGACACTTCCGGCAGCAGCAAGGATGGTGCCGGAGATTCGCAACTTTTTGAAAAATATAGCGATCGTAGCTATTCTGGTACTGCTCATCACTGCCTGTCTGCTGATCGGATGGATATACACCGGGATAAATGTCCCGCTTATGAAGCTGCGAAAGGCCACGCACAATATTGCCGAGGGGAATCTGGATTTTACGCTTGAGGTGGATGGAAACGATGAAATCAGCGATCTCTGCCGCGACTTCGAGGAGATGCGCCGCAGACTATGCGAGTCGAACGAAGAAAAGATCCAGTATGACCGGGAGAGCAAGGAACTGATCAGCAATATTTCTCATGACCTGAAGACGCCGATTACAGCGATCAAGGGCTATGTAGAGGGAATTATGGACGGCGTTGCGGATACGCCGGAGAAAATGAATCACTATATCCGCACCATTTACAATAAGGCAAACGATATGGACAGGCTCATCAACGAGCTGACGTTTTATTCGAAGATCGACACAAACCGCATCCCATATACCTTTAACAAAATCAATGTGAGCAGTTATTTTGAGGACTGCTGCGAGGAGGTCGGACTGGATCTGGAATCCAAGAATATCGACTTCTCCTACTTCAACTATGTAGATGAAAATGTTGAGGTCATTGCGGACGCCGAGCAGATGAAGCGCGTGATCAACAACATCATCGGCAATTCCGTGAAATATATGGATAAGCCGAAGGGACGCATCAATATCCGCGTGAAGGATGTCGGGGATTTTGTGCAGATTGAGATCGAGGACAATGGAAAAGGCATCGGACCAAAGGAGCTGCCGTATATTTTTGACCGCTTTTACCGCACGGACGCATCGCGCAATTCGTCGATGGGGGGCAGCGGAATCGGTCTTTCCATTGTGCGCAAGATTGTCGAGGATCACGGAGGAAAGATCTGGGCGACCAGCAAGCTTGGCACCGGAACCGTGATGTATTTTGTTCTGAGAAAAGTAACGGTTGAGTAATCGTTTAAAATAGCAGGAGGAAACAGTTATGAGCAAAATTCTTATTATTGAGGATGAAGAGAGCATTGCCGAGCTGGAGAAGGACTATCTGGAGCTGAGCGGATTTGAGGTGGAGACGGAACGGCGCGGCGATGTCGGCATGAAGAAAGCGCTGGAGGAAGATATCAATCTGCTGATTCTCGACCTGATGCTTCCGGAGGTGGACGGTTTTGAGATCTGCCGCCGCGTGCGTGAGCGCAAGGACATTCCGGTGCTGATGGTTTCAGCAAAGAAAGATGATATCGACAAGATCCGCGGCCTTGGGCTTGGCGCGGACGACTATATGACGAAGCCATTCAGTCCGAGCGAGCTTGTGGCGCGCGTGAAGGCGCATCTGGCGCGCTATGAGCGTTTGATCCACTCTAATATGAAAGAAAACGATATCGTGGAAATCCGCGGCATTAAGATTGATAAGACGGCGCGCCGTGTATGGGTGAACGGAGAAGAGCGCAATTTTACGACGAAGGAATTCGACCTGCTCACCTTCCTTGCGGAAAACCCCAACCATGTATTCACGAAGGAAGAGCTGTTCCGGGAAATCTGGGATATGGAATCCATTGGCGATATCGCTACCGTGACGGTACACATCAAAAAAATCCGTGAAAAAGTGGAGCAGGATACCTCAAAACCGCAGTATATCGAGACAATATGGGGCGTGGGATACCGCTTTAAGTTATAATTGCCGGCAGAGCGCCGGGAAAACGGAAACAAAGTCAAGCTTGGGAGGAAATAGCATGAAACTGATGATCGCTTCAGATATTCACGGCTCGGCGCGTTACTGCCGGGAGATGCTGACGGCTTTTGAGCGGGAGCAGGCGGACAGGCTGCTTTTGCTGGGTGATATTTTGTACCATGGACCGCGCAACGATCTGCCGGAGGAGTATGCGCCCAAAGAAGTGATCGCAATGCTGAACGCCAGGAAAAATCAGATATATTGTGTGCGGGGAAACTGCGATACCGAGGTGGATCAGATGGTTCTGGAATTTCCAATCATGGCAGACTACGGGATCCTGCCGGTTGGAGAGCGGCTGATTTATGTCACACACGGACACCGTTATAATATCAGTGCACTTCCGCCGCTGCAGCCGGGCGATATTCTGCTGCACGGACACACGCACATTCCGGCGTGGGAGCGCTTTGGGGATAACAATCTGTATCTCAATCCGGGTTCTGTATCTATTCCAAAGGCGGAAAGTCCGCATGGGTATATGATTCTGGAAAACACAGAGGCAGTGTGGAAAACGCTGGATGGGAAGCCTTATCATGTGGAAAATCTGGAATAATTGGCGGCATATATTTTTGCCGGAAGGAAAAAATCGGGCAGTGGCTTTTGGGCCTCCACCCGATTTATTTTTCAATTTTTAATACCGTTAGAACTGAAAAATGATTCCGATAATCGCGGAAGCAATTACCACGAGGATCGGATGGAAATCTTTTTTCTTTAAAACAAGATAAATGACCACCGCCAGAATAATTGCCTTGTAGTTAAACAAATCTGCAATATTTTTTGTAACCTCAAACTGGTCGGGACAGAGCAGGGCGATTTTGGCAACGCCAAGTCCGGCAGCAATGATCAGTCCGGTTGACGCCGGGCGCAGTCCGTAAAAAATATCCTGCACAAGCTGCGATTCCTTGAATTTACTTAATATTTTCGAAATCAGAATAATAATGATCACGGACGGCAGTGCGAGAAAGAGCGGTCCGATGATAGCGCCCGGCAGCCCGAAGGAGGTAAATCCGACATAGGTTGCCATGTTTACGCCCATAGGTCCCGGAGTGGACTCGGAAATCGCGATCATATCTGCGACGTCCTGCGCGTTGAACCAGCCGGTAGCAGCTCCCATCTCATAGAGGAAGGGGAGCGTAGCCAGACCGCCGCCGATTGCAAAAAGTCCTGTCTTAAAAAATTCATATGCTAAACGGATCAATCCTGTCATTTCTTTGCACCTCCTGCGATTCCTGTACGTTTAAAGAGCACGCCTGCCGCGCCGGCGAGAACAACGATGAGCGCCGGAGATAACGGTGTGAACAGTGATAAAAGCAAAACCGCGATACAAATGCCAAGACAGATTTTGTCGACGACAGATTTTTTTGCCAGCTTGACAACCGCATTAAAGATCAAAACGCAGACGCAGGCGCGGATGCCGTTGAAGGCATGCTTTACGACCGCAAGGTCAGCAAAGTTTGTCAAAAATGCGGCGATCAGTGTGATGATGATGATGGACGGTGTGACCATGCCGAGCGTAGCTGCGACAGCGCCGATAACGCCACGATTTTTATAGCCCACGAAGGTAGCTGTGTTGATGGCGATGATGCCGGGAGTACACTGCCCGATCGCAAAATAATCCATCAGCTCATCCTCGGTTGCCCAGTGATATTTTTCCACGACCTCCCGCTGGAGCATGGGCAGCATGGCGTAACCTCCCCCGAAGGTGAATGCACCGATTCGAAAGAAAACCATAAATAAATTCACAAGTTCTTTCATGTTGATTCCTCCTGAATAATATACTCACCCCGGGCGTCTCAGAGGAAACGCCATATATGGGCGGAGTAGTAACATGATATCATAAAAAAACAGAGACGGGAAGTCTCTTTTGCGTTCTTTTTCGGAAGAGGTATTTCTTTTTTTGCGGGGGATTGCTATACTGTATTCAGCGGGATTTTTCCTGTTTCACGCAGTATTTTCAAGCAGAAAAAAGAAGGGCTGCGTGTTTGGGGCAAGAAGATCAGAGGAGGTACAGTAAAATGACGTCACAGAAATTTTTAGAGATATTAAAACAGGCGGCGAAGCTGAAGGTGACGCCGCGGCACTGCTACACAGAAAAAGACCGGGCGGAGAGCGTCGCCGATCATAGCTGGAGGATTGCGCTGATGGCGATGCTGCTGTCCGGGGAGGAGGAATTTCAGGATGTGAATATGGATCGTGTGATCCGTATGTGCCTGATTCACGATCTTGGGGAATCCTTCACAGGAGACATCCCCACTTTTGAAAAATCGGATGCGGACACGCAGACGGAGGATGAGCTGTTTTTAAATTGGGTGCAGAGCTTTCCGGAGCCGCAGCGGAAGGAATGGCAGACGCTTCTGGCGGAAATGGAACGTCTGGAGACAAAGGAAGCGAAAACCTACAAGGCGCTGGATAAGCTGGAGGCGCTGATTTCCCACAACGAATCGGATATTTCCACCTGGCTTCCGCTGGAATATGAACTGCAGCTTACCTATGGGCAGGAAAACATGCAGTTTTCGGAATATCTGCGCGGCTTCCGGCAGACGATCGATGAGTGGACGCGAAAGAAAATCGCGGAGGAAGCACCGGGGCATACTGAACAATGACTTTTTGCCAGGGCTGGGGAATTTGCATCGATTTTTTGGGGTCGCGCACTTTCGGAATCGATGAGAACAGTCGAATCTGTCATGCGGCTCATAATATAGATCGGAGGTGGGACGTATCAATACCTATGCAGAACTTTCTTATTTTCATATCGGGAATGCCATCGGCGGCTCGCAGGAGTGGATGACAGACCCCTGGATGAGGCTGTGCGGCTGTGCGGCGCTGGCTGCTGTGGACAGTTGTATTTATTTTACGCTTTTTTGTGGAGAAAAGAGGCTGTGCCCCTTTGACGTGCATCATCTGACAAAGGCACTGTACCGGCGTTTCGCGGGGATTATGAAGCCGTACCTCAGACCAAGATACAGCGGAGTGTCGAAGCTTTCTCTCTATGAGGATGGAATGAATGCGTATCTGAAAGATATGAAAAACGAACGGCTGGGAATGAGACTTTTTCCAGCGGGGCAGCCCCTTGCGGACGCGCAGGCTGTGCTGACAGGTCAGATTGACCGGAAGTACATTGTGCCGTTTCTGCTGCTGAATCCGGTTTCCGGAGAATGGCGCGATTATAAGTGGCACTGGTTCCTGATTGCGGGCTATCGCTGGGAGGAGGACAGACTTTTTGTAAAAACGATTACCTACGGGAACAGTACATGGCTCCCCTTTGATGGACTGTGGGACACTGTGAATGATGATAACGGGGGCATGATTTTGTATTATTTTCGGGAGGACTGCAAAAACATCTGATGTCATTCTGAGAATTTATAGCATTTTTCAAAAATATGTGTGTGAAAAACATCCGCAAAACAAATAAAAATGCGGATGTTTTTTTGAAGAAGAAATATTGACGAAAAACTTTGTTCATAGTATAATTTGAAAAAGTATCCACAAAATATTTGAAAATGCGGAGCTATTTTTAAATAAGGAGGAATGAAATGATGAAAACACGGGCGGAATGTCTTGAAAAATATGGGTCGGATTATTTTATTGAGAAAAAAATAGAAGAGGGCGTATTATTCAGGGTTGGAAAAGGAATATATTCGGAAAAGAAATATGTTCCGGAAATTGCGATGTTTGTATATAAATATCCGAATGCAGTTGTAACGATGAAGAGTGCTTTTTTCTTTCACAGTTTAACTGACGTAATACCAGATGAATGTGACCTTGCGACAACACGTGACGCGACAAAAATCAAGGACAAAAGAGTAAAGCAATATTTTGTTCCGGATGATTTTTTTGAGGAAGGCATTGAAACTACTAATTATAAAGGTTATGACATACGGGTCTACAATAAAGAGCGTATGCTTATTGAACTTGCGCGATATAAAAGTAAGCTGCCGTTTGATTATTATAAAGAGATTGTTCTGAATTATCGGAAAATACTTCCGCGATTGGATATACAAAAGATTCAGGACTATGCTTTGATAGCGCCGAAGAGTAATAAGGTGCTTGAAACTTTACAGTTGGAGGTGTTCTGATGATAAATCTGGAGAAAATGGCAGAAAGATACAGAGCCGCTGGCTATTCAGAACGAAATGCGGAGGCACGTGTGTGTCAGGATATAGTGTTAAAAGCAATTGAGAAAAGTGATTTGGGAAGAAATGTAACAATTAAGGGCGGCGTTGTTATGCGCAGTATTACGGGAAATGTGAGACGTGCTACGGAAGACCTTGATCTGGATTTCATAAGGTATTCATTGGAAGATGATTCTATTAGGTACTTTATTTCAAAATTAAACTGTCTTGATGGAATCAGAATACAAATTAAAGGAAACAAAATTGAGCAGCTTTCCCAGCAGGAGTATAGTGGAAGACGTGTATATATTACCATTGAAGATGAGGAGGGGAATTCCATTGAAAGTAAGATTGACCTTGGCGTTCATGCCAATATGGAAATAGAGCAGGATACATATTGCTTCGATGTTTGTATGGACGAAGAGGGAGCAAGTCTACTGATTAATTCCTGTGAACAGATTTTTGCGGAGAAACTGAGGTCGTTATTACGCTTTGGTCCCCTTTCAACAAGATACAAAGATATATTTGATTTTTGTTATTTAAAAGACCATGTAAACATGTTAAGACTTTCAGAATGTATAAAGACCTATATTATTGATGAACCATCCATGAGAGAAAAGGATATGAAGGGGATACGGAAGAGAGTATCTGCTACATTTTCAAATCGGCGGTTTAGAAATAATTTAGAGCATGCCGGAGATAGAAACTGGTTACAAATTGATGTGGAAGCTGCATTTAAGATGATTCAGGATTTTTTGGAGACTGTTAGTTTGTAAAAAGGCATACATTTTCATGCATAATTTCCTGCAAACTGTCAATACTTGGAATACCTTGATTGACAGGAGGACACTATGCGGATAAAAAACCAGAAAAACAAATGGAGGCGTGCACTGGCTTTGCTGGCGGCTACGACGGCCTGTTCCCTGTTGTTCCCGCAGATGCTTTTTGGCGATTGTATCAGAGCGGTTGTGTCGGAAAAACAGGAAAATTGTCTGACGGAAGAAGAGTATGTCAGTCTTTTTCGATTAGATGAAAGCAAATACAAAATTGAGTGGAAATTCCTGCAAAATGATTGACGAATCCTGTGCGTAATGGTAAATTTAATATATATCATTACTGTCATGGGAAAAGCAATCTGACCCCATGATAGCGGCAAAGGGGTGATTTGAATGGCAGAAGCGAATATGAGTGTGGTAAGAAGAATGGTGCAGGACAGCAAGTATCTGGTTGTCATTACGGGGAGCGGCCTGCAGCGGGAATGCGACGGACACCAAAGCCTCAGGGATCAGGAGCGTGCGTACAATATTGAGGCGGAATATGGTTATTCTCCGGAAGAGATGTTCAGCAGCGCGTTTTACAATACCCGCACAGAGCCTTTCTACAATTTCTACAAAAAGGAGATCCTTTCGCAGGACCTGAAGCCGGGACCGGCTTATAAGGCGCTTGCGAAGCTGGAGCGAAAAGGAATTTTAAAGACGATCATCACAAGAGAAATTTACGGACTGAGCCGTGAGGCGGGCTGCAAAAATGTACTGGAGCTGCACGGAAATGTGGGAAATAATCATTGTCCGCGCTGCGGCAGAACCTACTCGAAGCAATATCTGAAGGATGCCAAAAAGGTGCCGCTCTGCGAGGACTGTATGCTTCCGATCCGTCCGGGCATCCGCCTTTTTGGGGAAATGGTGGATAACAGCCAGATGACAAAGATGGCAAATGAAATTTCAAGAGCGGACGTGCTGCTGGTGCTTGGCGCACGTCTCGATCCGGAATTTTGCGATCACAATCTTTCTTATTATAAGGGCAATAAGGTTATTCTCCTGACGAACCGGGAAACCTACGGCGATGCAAATGCGGATTACGTGATTCACGGCAGCTTAAATGAGCTGGTACCGCAGCTTTTGTGAGAGGAAACAGGCGATACGCGGATTATACATAAGGTATTCTTTGATTTAGCAGGAATGCACCGGCAGCAGGCTGGTGCATTCCTTATAATGAGTGATGTTTAATTCGCATATTGTAATCGGCGGCAATCAGAGCGGCTTCATGTACTGAATCGCCTGGTCCCCCATATTGAACAGTAAATCGAGAATGGAGACATTGTGCTCAAATTCTCCGAAAAGCTGCGGATATTCCGGATAGTCGCTGTAATCCATCCAGGTCAGCTTAATTCCCGCGTCCCTAAAGCAATCTTCTGCAATGTAATCCTGCGCCGCCGGACCGGAGAGATATTCCGTGCCGCCGCTGTCCCTTACCAGACCGACCAGACGCTCCGTCTTGCCGTCCACGAGCTGATAATCGGACGACCAGGTGATTTTTGTGGCAATGCCGAGCATTCGGCAGATTTCCGTCAGAAACAGGTAGTTGATACGGCTTAAATATTCTTCATTGCGGCACTTTTCATAGATTTCCTGAATCTGCGGTCCATATTCCTTAAAGGCGGGAGCGTGTGCATAATTCAGCGTGATGGCGTGCCAGTGCTTGTCTATCCAGTCGTGACCGGAAACCTTTGTCTCGTTGATTTTCTGATAGAAATTTCCTTTGCTTTCCACCGGGATCGTGAGCCACTGCAGTCCGTTCGCTGTTTTGATCTTGTTGCGGTTGCGCCAGTCGCGGCGCGTGTACTGCATATCATCGTATAAAATAAATTCGTCCACCATGCGGATCATATCGAAATAACCCTTCCATGGAATATAATTTGACTGTAAAATAGCAACCTTCTTCACGAAAAAGACCTCCCTGAACCAAATAATCATGGAATGCTGCCTGTGCAGATCCGGTTAAAATTCGCATCGCGAATGGGATCTGCTCACGGCGTGAACAATGAGCATTATACCACAAAATCCCTATGCCGTACAATAGAAAGAGATTGAGATTTTAAGAGGGCAATGCTATAATTGTAGCTATCCGGTCATGCAAACCGCGGAACTCGTTCTGTGAAGGCAGACCGCTGCCGTCGGAAAGTGGAAGGTGACGAAAGCGGGAACAGGGGAAGCGGCGGCAGTGAAGCCGGATACAGGTTTATTAAGGGTGACATACGATGAAAAAAATTATGATTTTAGGGGCATCCTACTCGCTGATTCCGCTGATCCATGCGGCGCAGCGGCTTGGATGCTATACGATAGCAGCGAGCATTCCCGGAGATTACCCGGGGTTTGCGGCCGCCGACGAGAGCTGCTGCTGCGATATCACAAAACCGAAAGAGGTGCTGCAGGCGGCAGAGCAGCTGCAGGTGGATGGGATCGCTACCTGCTGCATGGACGTTGGGCTGCGCAGCCTTGGCTATGCGGTAACGAAGCTTGGTCTGCCGGGACCGTCCTGGGAGACGGTGCAGAAATGTACTGACAAATATAAAATGAAGCAGGCATTTATGCGGGCGGGCGTGCAGACGGCGGCATTTTTTCAGATACATAATGAGGACGAGCTTGCGGATGCCTGCGACTGCCTTTCGTTTCCGGTAATCATAAAGGCGGTGGATCAGATGGGAAGCCGCGGCATTTTTCGCTGCGATACAAGAGAAGAAGTGTTTGCGCGCTATCCGCAGACGATGGCGGCGACTGGAAAGGACTACTGTATTCTGGAGGAATTTCTGATCGGTACCATGTTTGGCGTGGAGGCGATGATACAGCATGGAAGGCTTGCTTATTTCCTGCCGCTTGGGAATGTCCTGCATCAGGCGAATCCGCCGTTTCCGATCGGACATTACGTGCCGTGGACGGAAGGTCAGCCGTTTGAAGAAAAAATCCGGGCGCAGATTGAGCGCGCGGTGCGTGCGCTTGGCGCGGACAACTGCCCGATGGATTTTGATATGATGCTGCGCGACGGGGAAATATATGTGATTGAGGCGACGGCGCGCGCGGGCGCCACCTGCATTGCCGAGCAGGTCGGCATTCATTTTGGACTGGATTATTACGAGGCGATTGCACGGCTCTGCATCGGAGAGCCGGTCGCAGAGCTTTTTCAGAAGGAAAAAAGCGCGCGCGTTCCCAGTGAGGTGCGTCTTTTAGAGGCGGCAAAGGGCGGCGTTGTGCAGGAAATTGTTCCAGGCACAGCGGTGGGTGGCAATCTGGTAGATCTGTCGTTTAATGTTTCTGCAGGCGATACTGTCCGGCCGATGGAAAACGGCAGGGACCGCATCGGGCAGGTGATCGTAAAGGGTAATACTCCGCAGACTTGCCGGAAATTCCTCGGCGAGGTGCTGGAAAGGATACAGGTAAAGGTGAGCGATGAGTAAGGACACAAAGAAAAAAACATCACTGTGGATTTATGTGATTTTGCATATCAGCCTGATGTTCAGCTCTATCAGCGGTCTGCTTTCCAAAAAGGCAGCCTATGCAGATTTTTTTTCGCCGGAGTGGTTCGCGTTTTATTTTGGGATGCTGCTGATCATGTTTCTTTATGCGATCGTATGGCAGCAAATTTTGCGGCATCTGCCGCTCTCGGTGGCTTATGCAAACAAACCGGTCGGATTGGCGTGGGGCATGATCTGGGGCGCGCTTTTCTTTCAGGAGGAGATTACCTGGAACATGATTCTTGGCTCGCTGGTGATTTTTATTGGAATTTATTTGGTGGTGACAGCAGATGGATAACAGTGTATGGATGCATGTGGGGATCATGGTCTGCTCGGTATTTGTGGCGTCTGTGTCGCAGATTTTGCTGAAAATATCGGCAAACAGGAGCTACCCGTCAAAAATAAAAGAATATCTCAACAGCTATGTCATCAGCGGCTATGCGCTGCTGTTCTTGTCAACGATCCTGACGATGCTCGCGTTGAAAAAAATGCCGCTGTCGTGGCAGACGGTCATTGAATCCAGCGGATACTTTTTTGTGTTCGTGATGGGACATTTTATATTAAAGGAAAAGATTTCCAGGCGGAAAATTTTCGGGCTTCTGGTGATCTTCGCCGGGATTATAATATTTTTACTATGAAAAAAGAAGGAGAACAGAAAATGCTTCTGTCGATTGTGATTCCATGCTATAATTCGGCGCACACTATCGGGAAGGTGGTGGAGACGAGCATGGAAGTGATTGAAAAAATAGAAGGCCTGGAGTGTGAATTTGTGCTTGTGAATGATTTCTCACGCGATGACACCTGCCGGGCGATCTGGGAACTTGCAAAAAAATATCCGAATGTAAAGGGGATTTCGCTTGCGAAAAACTTCGGGCAGCACAACGCGATTATGGCGGGACTTCACGCTGCCGAGGGCGATTACGTCATGGGGATGGATGATGATATGCAGACGCATCCGTCGCAGATCCCGGCGTTCATTGAGAAAATGAATGAAGGCTATGATCTGGTGTTCGGCGTTTTTAAGAAGCGAAAATTCGGCTTTATGAAGAATCTCACAAGCCGGATTGCTTCCTTTATCATGTGGCATATGGTGGAGCGCCCGAAGGGGCTGGAGGCGAGCAATTACTGGTGCTGCCGCAAATATGTGCGCGATGAGCTGATCCAGTATGACGGCTACAATCTATACCTTCAGATTCTCTTTTACCGCACGACCGGAAATATCGCCAATATTGAGATCGAGCATTATGCGCGGGAGGAAGGGCAGTCAAACTACAATTTCCGCAAGTCTTTTAAGCTGTTCATGTCATTTATGAACTACACCGTTATCCCGCTGCGGATCGCCACAATTACCGGTACGCTCTTTTCGCTTGCAGGCTTCATCGGAGCGATCGTCGTGTTTGTGCGCAAGATTCTTGACCCGACCATCACGGTTGGCTGGTCGTCGACTATGTGCGTCATGATGATCCTGTTTGGCTTTGCGTTCCTGATGCTGGGGATCATCGGGGAGTATATCGGAAAGCTGATATTGAATGTCAATAAAACGCCGCAGTATGTGGTGCGGGAAACGATTAATGTGGAAAAAGAAAAACCTACCGAATAGGACTGCTGCCGGGCAGATGAAGTATAAACTGCCCGGCGGCAGTCTTTTTATATATTTTTTTGCAAGGTTTTTGGGAATCTGGTGTATAAGTATATGAGAGTATAAAGGAAGCTGCGGCGGAAGGGAGGAAACGGATGGACGAGGATATTATGGAGCTGTTTGTCAAAAAAGACCAGCAGGGCGTCGAGCTGATCGCGTAGCGCTATGAGAAGCTGATCCGCTACATTGCCGTGACAATCCTGCGCAGCAGGGAGACGGTTGTGGAGGAGTGCATTAACGATGTTTACTTAAAGCTCTGGAACCATGCGGCGGATTATGATTATCAAAAGGCGTCATTCAAAACGTACCTGAAGGCGGTCACGCGCAACACGGCGCTGAATCATCTGCGGAAGCTGCGCAGGCTGGAGGAGCTGGAAGGGCTGGATGAGTCGGACACTCTGCAGCCAGAGTACATAGACTACAGTCAGGGACCGGAGCAGAAAATAATTATCCGAGAGGAAGTGGACGCGCTGCGCCGGGTTCTTGCGGGAATAAAACAGAAGGATAAGGAAATAGTGCTGCGCCGTTTCTACTATCTTCAGAGCACCCGACAGATCGCCCGGGCGATGGGTATGTCGGAGAATGCGGTGGACAGCAGACTGTCCAGATTAAAGAAAAAAATCCGGAAACGTTATGAAAAGGAGGTGGCGGGATGAGCTTGTGGAGCCAGGCACGTCTGATAGACATTATGAGCCAGATAGATATGGAGCTGGCGGCGGAGGAAATCCCGGAAGGGGATCTTGAAAAGGTGGAATTTCCCACGGAACACAAAAATAGCCGGAATAAACGGAAAACAGTGATTTTATCCGGGGTTGCCGCTTCCGTTGCACTGACGGCAGTGGCCGTGTTTGTGTGCAGAAAGCATGATTTATTCAGGCGCGCGGCATAAAAAAAGCGTGCAGATAAGGAGAGGAAAATGTTAGAAAAATTAATTTCGATCGTAGCAGAGCAGTTAAATGTGGAGGAAGAAGAGGTAAGACCTGAGACGGATTTTCGAAAAGACCTCGGAGCGGATTCTCTGGACCTTTTTGAACTGGTGTCCGCGCTGGAGGAAGAATACGACGTGGAGATACCGTCTGAGGAGCTGGAAAAGCTGAACACGGTACAGGCAGTTGTGGATTATCTGGAGGAAAAGGGGAGCTGGAAATGAGAAAGACGGCAATCACGGAATTGCTTGGTATACAGTATCCAATTCTCCAGGGCGGCATGGCATGGGTAGCGGAAAGTACCCTTGCGGCCGCCGTTTCTAATGCAGGGGGACTTGGGATTCTTGCGGCGGCGAATGCGCCGTATGAATATGTGAAGGAGCAGATTAAGAAGGTAAAGGAGCAGACAGATAAGCCGTTCGGGCTGAATATTATGCTGCTCAGCCCCTATGCGGAGGATATTGCGCATCTTGCTGCACAGGAGCGGGTTCCGGTGGTGACTACAGGAGCGGGTAATCCGGGAACATACATGACGATGTGGAAAAATGCGGGTATTCGCGTAATTCCGGTAGTTGCTTCAGTGGCACTTGCAAAAATGATGCAGCGGAGCGGTGCGGACGCAGTAATCGCGGAGGGCTGCGAGTCTGGCGGTCATGTCGGTGAGACGACTACTATGGCGCTGGTGCCGCAGGTGGCGGATGCCGTGGAGATTCCGGTGATCGCAGCGGGCGGAATCGGCGACGGACGCGGCTTTGCGGCGGCGATGATGCTTGGCGCGCAGGGCGTCCAGATGGGCACGCGCTTTCTGGCTGCAAAGGAATGTGTGATACATCAGAATTATAAGGATCGTGTTCTGCGGGCGAAGGATATCGACACTGTTGTGACGGGGCGCAGTACCGGGCATCCGGTGCGCACGCTTCGCAATAAGATGACACGGGAATATCTCCGGATGGAGAAGGAGGGCGGCAGCTTTGATAAGCTGGAAGCACTGACGATCGGCGGACTGCGCCGGGCGGTGCTGGAGGGCGACGCCGATCAGGGCTCCATGATGTCGGGTCAGATTGCCGGGCTGGTGAAAAGAGAACAGACCTGTCGTGAAATCCTTGAGGAGGTCATGACGCAGGCGGAGGAGCTGCTGCATGGGTAAAGATGCACGGGTTTTTGGTACCCGGAAACAGTGGAAGCTGCAGGCAAAGGAGAAATAATGGCGAAGACAGCATTTTTATTTCCGGGCCAGGGAGCGCAGTATGTGGGAATGGCGCGGGAGTTTTATGAGGAATATGAGGAGAGCCGCCGGGTGTTTGCGCTGGCGTCCCAGGCGGCAGGCTTTTCGCTGGAGCAGCTCTGCTTCACGGAAAACGACAGAATTAACGAGACACCGTTCACGCAGCCGGCGCTTTTGACAGCGTGCTGCGCAATATTGGGCGCGGCGGAAAAGGAAGGAATCCGCGCGGATGCCGCGGCGGGATTGAGCCTTGGCGAATACTGTGCTCTGACGGCTGCCGGCAGCTTTTCTTTCACGGACGCTGTGAAAATTGTATGCAAACGCGGCGTTTATATGCACACCGCAGTGCCGGAGGGAGAAGGCTGCATGTGCGCAGTGCTTTCCAGAAAACCGCTGCCGATCGAAGAAATCTGCGCGGAAACGGCGGGCATAGTCAGCCTGGCAAACGATAACTGTCCTGGACAGCAGGTCATTACCGGCGAAAAAGAGGCTGTCCGGGAAGCGGCAGAGCGGCTGCTGGCAGCGGGTGCGGCGCGCACGGTGATGTTAAAGGTCAGCGGACCGTTCCACTCGCCGATGCTCAAAGGCGCCGGAGAGAAGCTGGAGTCATTTCTGGAGACGGTCGATATCCGCAGACCGGAGCTGCTTTTTGTATCCAATGTGACGGCAAAGGCGGAGAATGACCCGCGGGCGCTAAGAAAGCTGCTGGGGCAGCAGGTGTTTTCGCCCGTACTCTGGCAGCAGAGTATGCGCTGTCTGATCGGGGAGGGCGTTGACACGTTCATTGAGATCGGACCGGGAAAGACGCTCAGCAATTTTATGAAAAAAATCGACGGCTCTGTGAAAATGTATCATATTGAAAAGCCGGAGGATCTGCGCGCTGTGCTGGCGCAGACGAAATGAGCGGAAGGAAGCAGGAGAAGGCTGTGCAGATGCAGCCGGGATAAAAAGTGAAAAACCAGGAGGAAGCTATGCTGAAAGGAAAAATTGCACTGGTGACAGGCGGCGGGCGCGGAATCGGCAGAGAGACGGCGCTCACGCTTGCAGGATATGGCGCGGATGTGGCGGTAAACTACAGCGGCTCGCGCGATGCAGCGCAGGAAACGGCTGCGGAGATAGAAGCGATGGGAAGGCGCGCTCTGGCGATCCGGGCGGATGTCACAAAGGAGGAAGAATGCGCCGCAATGTTCCATGAGATAGCAGAGAAGCTTGGAAGAATTGATATTCTGGTAAACAATGCCGGGATTACCAGAGATGGACTGGCGGTGCGCATGAGCGCGGAGGCATTTGACGCCGAATCCCTTGAGCATGCTCAGAAGCGCGGCGCGAAGATTTATGCGGAAATCGGCGGATACGGCGCTACCTGCGATGCGTTTCATATGACCTCGCCGGAGGAAAACGGGGAGGGTGCGGCGCGCGCGATGCAGCTTGCTATGCAGGAGGCAGGGCTGACGCCCGGGGAGGTGCAGTACATCAACGCACACGGAACAGGAACGCATCACAATGATTTATATGAGACACGCGCGATTAAAAAAGCGTTCGGGAAGGATGCATATGCGCTGAATGTCAATTCCACGAAATCCATGACCGGGCATATGCTCGGGGCGGCAGGAGCGGCGGAGTTTATTGTCTGCGTGAAGAGCGTGATGGAAAACTACATCCATGCCACGGCTGGTTTCCGGGAAGCGGAGGCAGAGATGGATCTGAATTATACGAAGGAACCGGTGGAACGCGAGGTGACAGCCGCTATCAGCAATTCACTTGGCTTCGGCGGTCACAACGGCAGTCTGCTGGTGAAGAAGTATACAGAATGATGCCAGACAGGACGGCAGGCTGGCACGGCACAGGAGCAGCCTTTTGATATAGAAATTTGCGGGGTGAAGGATATGGAATTAACTTTAAATGAGATATTTCATGTGATCGATAAGGTGCAGCAGGCGGGGCTTGCCTCGTTTTCGTACCGGGATGCGGACACAAAGTTACATATTAAAATGCAAAATACGACAGACAGAGCGGGTGCGGCAGGCATCAAAGGTATGGACGGAGATGCGGTAGGCGCCAAAGGTGCGGACAGCGATGCAACAGACAAAGCAGGTACGGACAACAATGCGACAGGTGCCAAAGGTACGGACAGCAATGCGGCAGATAAAGTAGGTGTGGACCGCGCGGAGAATATGGTATACATCGAGTCCCCGATGGTGGGAACCTTCTATGCCGCTCCGTCAGCAGATAAAGCGCCGTTTGTTTCCGTTGGTGATACCGTCAGAAAAGGGCAGGTTGTTGCAATCATAGAAGCGATGAAGCTGATGAATGAGGTGGAAGCGGAGCGTGGGGGCATCGTAGAGGAAATTCTCGCCAGGAACGAGCAGCTCGTGGAGTTTGGACAGCCGCTTTTCCGTTTGCGCGCTGCGGACGGGGAGAGTAAATAGCGTGTGGTCTGCACGGATGAGGAGAGTAATATGTTAAATGTAAATCAGATTATGGAGATTTTACCGCACCGGTCGCCGTTTCTGCTGGTGGACCGCATTGACGAACTGGAGCCGGGAAAGCGGGCGGTCGGCTGCAAGGCGGTAACATATAATGAACCGTTTTTTGCCGGACATTTTCCACAGGAACCGGTGATGCCTGGCGTTTTAATATGTGAAGCGCTGGCGCAGGTCGGGGCTGTCGCGCTGCTGTCCTGCGAGGAGCACCGCGGAAAGCTGGCGCTCTTTGGAGGAATCCGGAACGCGCGTTTCCGCCGGAAGGTGATTCCGGGAGATGTGCTGCGTCTGGAGACAGAGCTGATAAAGCTGCGCGGTATGATCGGCGTGGCGAAGGCGACGGCGTATGTGGATGGCAAGGTCTGCACGGAGGCGGAGCTGACCTTTGTGATCCAGCAGGACAGCGAAAAGTAAGGGAAAAGCATATGTATCAGAAAATTTTAGTTGCAAACAGAGGTGAAATCGCTGTGCGCATTATACGTGCGTGCAGAGAAATGGGAATCTGCACCGTGGCAGTCTGCTCAGAGGCGGACAGGGAGGCGCTGCATGCGCAGCTTGCGGACGAGTGCATCTGCATCGGCGGGGCAAGACCGGCGGACAGCTATTTAAATATGGAAAGTATTTTAAGCGCCGCGGTTGCATCCGGCGCGGAGGCTGTGCATCCGGGATTTGGGTTTCTGTCAGAAAATACCCGATTTGCCGGAATGTGCGCGCGCTGTGGAATTGCTTTTATCGGTCCGTCGCCGGAATGCATTGCACGCATGGGCGATAAAGCGGAGGCGCGCAGAATGATGATGCAGGCGGGTATTCCGGTGATTCCGGGAACGGAAGCTGCAGTGACGGATGTCGGGGACGCCCGCCGTTTTGCAGATGGGATCGGCTATCCGGTGATCGTCAAGGCGTCCGCCGGAGGCGGCGGAAAAGGAATGCGCGTGGTGGAAAAACCGGAGCAGTTTGAGGAAGCCTTTCGGGTTGCGCAGCGGGAGACGGAACTGGCTTTCGGCGATAATCATATGTATATTGAAAAGTATCTTCACCCGGTACGTCACATAGAGTTTCAGATACTTGCCGACCGGGAGGGTAACACCATTCATCTTGGGGAGCGCGACTGCTCCATTCAGCGAAGGCATCAGAAGCTTATAGAGGAAACCCCGGCAATGCTTTTATCAGAAGAGCTGCGGACCAGGATGGGGAAGGCTGCCGTTGCCGCTGCAAAAGCTGCCGGGTATTACAGTGCGGGAACGGTGGAATTTCTTGTAGATGCCGAAAATCACTTTTATTTTATGGAAATGAATACGCGTATCCAGGTAGAGCATCCTGTCACAGAGATGGTAACAGGGACAGATCTGATCAAAGAAATGATCCGCATTTCGGCGGGCGAAAAGCTCTCTTATTGTCAGAGTGATATCTGCGCGCGCGGACATGCGATCGAGTGCCGCATCACGGCGGAGGATCCGAAGCGCGGGTTTCTTCCATGTACAGGAACAGTCACGGAGCTGCATATTCCGGGCGGAAATGGAGTCCGCGTGGATACGATGCTGTATCGGGGCTGCGAGATATTGCCCTATTACGATTCGATGCTTGCAAAGGTGATCGTCCGCGGCAGAGACCGGGCGGAGGCGATCAGCAGAATGCGAAGCGCGCTTGGCGAGCTTGTGATCGAGGGCGTGACGACAAACCTGGATTTTCAATATGAGCTGATTGGAAGCGCGGAGTTTGCCGCCGGGGATGCGGAAGCGATTAATGCGCGGCTGGGGTGACAGGAGGACAGAGATTGCGATGCTGAGAGAACGTTTTAAAAGGAAGACAGACGAGATATCCCAATCAGAGATAACGAAAATGCAGTCGGTCAGGAAAGGGCAGGTGCCGGACGGGATGTTCCGCAAATGCAGCGGCTGCCGGAGGATCCTTTATGAGGAAGATGTGCAGAAAAACTGGTATTGCTGCCCGGAATGTGGAAAACATTTCCGGATAGAACCGTCCGTGAGGATAAGTCTTACGGCGGACGCCGGGAGCTTCCGGGAGTGGGACGCAGAGCTTGTTGGAAATGATCCGCTTGCGTTCGACGGATATGAGGAAAAGCTGCAGCAGCTTCGGGAAAGCACGGGCATCAAAGAGGCTGTGTTGACAGGAGAGGCACTGATCGGCGGTATCCGCACAGCAATTGGAGTGACGTCGGCGGATTTTCTGATGGGAAGCATGGGGACGGCGGTCGGGGAAAAAATCACGCGCATGATCGAGCGCGCGACGAAGGAACGGTTGCCGGTAGTTCTCTTCTGCTGCTCCGGCGGGGCGCGTATGCAGGAGGGGATTTTTTCGCTGATGCAGATGGCGAAAACATCGCAGGCCCTGAAAAAGCATGATGAGGCGGGACTTTTGTATGTTCCGGTACTGACAGATCCGACGACCGGAGGCGTGACGGCAAGCTTTGCGATGTTGGGAGATGTGATCCTTGCAGAGCCGGAGGCACTGATCGGTTTTGCCGGATCGCGCGTGATACGTCAGACGATCGGGCAGAAGCTGCCGGCGGGCTTCCAGAGCGCGGAGTTTTTGCAGAAACACGGATTTGTGGATCGGGTAGCAGGGCGTGAGCAGATGCGGAAAACGCTCGCGGTGCTGCTGCGGAGCACGGAGCGTCGGCAGGACATCTCCGGCGGGAAGGAGGCTGCTGCAAAGACGGGAGCTTCCGGGTGCGTTGTATCTGACGGAGAAGGAGCAGCTGTGCGAGACGCGTCAGATGGAGAATGCGGAGAAGAAGCTGCTGTGCGCGGTACGTCAGGTGGAGAATGCGGAGAAGGAACCTTCATGTACGCTGCGACAGACGGAGAAGGACTCTTCGGGCGCGGCGCGTCTGAGAATGACTGCGATGCATGGGAGCGCGTGCAGCGGGCGCGCAGTGCGGATCGACCACATACCAGAGAATATATTGCGAAGGTTTTCGACGGTTTTATGGAACTTCACGGTGACCGTGTATTTGGAGACGACCGCGCGGTTATTGGAGGTATTGCTTCGATAGAGGGGCAGTACGTTACCGTGATCGGTCAGCAGAAAGGGCGCGGGGCAAAGGAAAACAAGCGTCGGAATTTTGGAATGCCGAATCCGGAGGGCTACCGCAAGGCGCTCCGTCTGGCAAAGCAGGCGGAGAAGTTTGGCAGACCGGTGATCTTTCTGGTGGATACGCCGGGCGCGTTCTGCGGCATAGAGGCGGAGGAGCGCGGGCAGGGTGAGGCGATCGCGCGTAATCTCTGTGAGTTATCTGATCTGCGTGTGCCGGTGCTTTCTATTATAACAGGGGAGGGCGGCTCCGGCGGGGCGCTGGCGTTTGCCGTGGCAAACGAGGTATGGATGCTGGAAAACGCCGTATACTCTGTTTTGTCGCCGGAGGGATTTGCGGCGATCCTATGGAAGGACGGGAAGCGCGCCCGGGAAGCGGCGGCAGTCATGAAAATGACGGCGGCGGAGCTTGCCGGAGCAGGTATTATAGAGAAAGTGATTCCCGAACCGGTTCCGGCGGACAAGGACGACATGGAAGCGTTGGCGGCTGACCTGCGCAGGGAGATTCTGAGGTTCTTAAAGAGGTACCGAGAGACGTCCGGGGAAGAAATCGCGCGGGCGCGCTATCAGCGGTTCCGCAGGATGTGAGGAAAGAACTTTTCGACAGCTTTCGCTGCCCTGTCATGCGGCGGGGCATGTTTTAGAAAGGGCTGTTATCCCCCTAAATTCCATGAAAAACCGCATTACTCGAAGTGCTTTAAGCACACAAATGGATGAAGCTTTACATAAAATTCCTGCAGGTTCATGTACCGGTAAAATCGGCGCCTGCAGGCTTTTTTTGTCGAGCGGAAATGCTTTTCAAAACTGGATTTGTGCTTTATACTCTGCAAGTGACGGCGGACATGCAGTTACCCGGGGATGATGCGTGGGACGACCGTCAGAAACCAAATTTCATAAAAATTAAAAAGGGGGATCACTATGATACGCACAATCATAGAAACAGGCACATTACTTTACGCGATGGCGGCAGTCGGGATGCTGGGGATACTTTGTCAGCTCATTATTAGCAGGCGCTATAAGCTGCTGATACGGGAGGCGTCGGACACACAACTGGAAAAGCGGGATTTTATGAAACAATTGCGGTACAAATTCCGGATGGACAAAAAGCGGAGCAATGAAAATGTAAACATTCCTGTCTTTGTACGGCGGAGCATGTGCGATTACCGTTTCATGCGCATGACCTTCCATCAATGGAAGCGGCTGGCCGGCGGGCTTTATATCATTAGCATGGCGGCAGCCGCGGCGGGGCTTATTTATTGTTTCCGGACGGGATTATCCGATACATATATACAGAACGTCCTGTGGACAGCAGGCGGCGTAACGGCGGCGACCGTGGCATTTGGCTTGTGGACAGACCTTCCGTATAAGGCGTCCTACCTGCAGATGGAGCTGGAAGATTATTTCTTCCACAGCGGAGCGGCGGTCGAGTACCAGGAGGCGGAAGCAGAGGTGGCGGCTGCAACTGCTGCAGCGCCTGTTAAAGCAAAAGTGCCGTCTGTGATCGGCATCCGCAAAAAGAAGGGAGAACAGGTGGAGACGAAGGCGCAGCGGGAAAAACGGGAGCTGAAAACGAATCTGGCAAAATTAAAGGATGGTGCGCGGGAAACGGCAGTCTCGGACAGCGACCGGGAACGGAACAGGGAGCTCCTGCGGCAGATGGATTCCAAAGAGCAGGAGCGGATCATACGGGATGTGCTGGCGGAATTTCTTGCCTGAAAGTATGCTGCTTGTTTCAAAACAGCCGGTGTGCAAGTAAACTTGCACCGTCTGTTTGAAAAAGCAGCGCACGGCTTTATGGGTATGCACTTTACATTTCTTGTACAGTCTGATAAAATAAACGTATTGAAGGGCAAAGCCCAAATGAGGAAAAGGAGCGAATAACAATGGGAAACAGAGTAACGTTCGATTATTCAAAAGCAGGGAAGTTTATCAGCGATGCTGAGATGACATGTATGGAAAAAACAGTTGCGCTTGCGAAGGAGACACTGGTGTCTAAGTCCGGCGCGGGCAACGATTTCCTGGGATGGATCGACCTTCCGGTAGACTATGACAAAGAGGAATTTGCCAGAATTAAAGCGGCAGCCGAGAAAATCAAGAGCGACAGCGAGGTGCTGGTCGTTATCGGTATTGGCGGTTCTTATCTGGGTGCGAGAGCGGCGATCGAATTTTTGCGTCACAGCTTCTACAACACGGTTTCGAAGGAAATCCGCAAAACACCGGAAATTTATTTCGCGGGCAACAGCATCAGCAGCACGTATCTGAAGCATCTGATCGACGTGATCGGAGACAGAGATTTCTCTGTAAATATTATTTCAAAATCGGGAACCACCACGGAGCCGGCGATTGCTTTCCGTGTATTCAAGGAAATGCTGGAAAAGAAATATGGCAAGGCAGAGGCTGCAAAGCGTATCTATGCAACGACCGATAAAGCCAGAGGAGCGTTAAAAGGACTTGCAACAGAAGAGGGATACGAGAGCTTTGTGGTTCCGGACGATGTAGGAGGACGTTTCTCTGTTCTTACTGCAGTTGGTCTGCTTCCGATTGCGGTGAGCGGAGCGGATATTGATAAATTGATGGAGGGCGCGGCTGCAGGAAGAAAGCATGCGCTAGAGGCTGATTTTGCAGATAATGACGCGCTGAAATATGCGGCGGTACGCAACATCCTGCTCAGAAAAGGAAAATCGGTGGAAATCCTTGCAAACTATGAGCCGAGCCTGCACTATGTTTCCGAGTGGTGGAAACAGCTCTACGGCGAGAGCGAAGGAAAAGATCAGAAGGGTATCTTCCCTGCTTCCGTCGATCTGACGACCGACCTTCACTCCATGGGACAGTTCATCCAGGATGGCGCGCGCATCATGTTTGAGACGGTTCTGAATGTGGAGGAATCGCAGTGCGAGATTACGATCGGCGAGGAGCCGGTGGACCTGGACGGTCTGAATTATCTGGCGGGCAAGACCGTAGATTTTGTAAACAAGAGCGCAATGAACGGAACGATCCTTGCGCATACAGACGGCAACGTGCCGAATCTGATGGTAAACATCCCGCGGCAGGATGAATACACACTTGGCGAATTATTCTATTTCTTTGAGTTTGCCTGCGGCGTCAGCGGCTACATCCTCGGCGTAAATCCGTTCAATCAGCCGGGTGTAGAGAGCTACAAGAAGAACATGTTCGCGCTGCTTGGCAAGCCGGGATACGAAAAAGAGCGTGAAGAACTTCTGAAACGCCTGTAAGGAGCGCAGGAACATGAAAATCGTTATGCTGGAACGCAGCTCCCTTGGAGAGGATATTGATTTAACGCAGTTTGAGAATCTGGGAGAACTGGTGATGTATGACCAGTCAACCGCAACAGACACGCCGGAAAAGGTAAAGGATGCGGATATCATTATTGTCAACAAGGTCCCGATGAACCGGGAAACGCTGGAGGGCGCTGCCAATCTGAAGATGATTGCCATTACAGCCACCGGATACAACATCATCGACAAAGCTTATACGGACAGCAGGGGAATCGCGGTAGCCAACGTGGGCGGGTATTCGACCGATTCCGTTGCACAGCATACCTTTGCGCTGGCGCTGTATCTGCTGGAACAGCTGGATTATTATGATAAGTATGTAAAGTCCGGCGAATATGTAAAATGTGATATTTTCTGTCATATGGACAGGAGAATTTCCGAGCTGGCGGGAAAGACCTGGGGCATTATCGGGCTTGGTGCGATCGGAAAGCGTGTGGCGCAGATCGCGCAGGTGTTTGGCTGCAACATCATATACTATTCTACTTCCGGGAAGAACAGGGACAGCGTCTATGAATCGGTATCCTTGGACGAGCTGCTTGCACGGGCGGATGTGGTGTCCATCCACGCGCCGCTGAACGCAGCAACGGAAAATATGATGAATATCGAACGGTTCCGCAAAATGAAGCCGGAAGCGATTCTGATTAATGTGGCGAGAGGACCAATTGTAAATGAGCGGGATCTTGTCACGGCACTGAATGAAAACCTTATTGCAGGAGCCGGGCTGGATGTTATCTCGGCGGAGCCTATGAAAGCGGGAAATCCACTTCTGGAGATACAGGACAGCACAAAGCTGATCGTAACGCCGCATATTGCATGGGCAACGCGCGAGGCAAGAAGCCGTCTGATGGATGAGGTATATTTGAATATCCAGGCATTTCTGCACGGGGAGAAGAGAAATCTGATTCCGTAGCAGGGCGCCGGGAATATTGCGTGCGCCGCACGGCAGAGAAACCTGTCGTGCGGTGTTTTTCCGTTACTGTGTATCCGAAGGGAGCTGCCGGTGACCGGTTCCGTAGGGAATTGTTACTGCTCACGTCAGCCTCAAACACTTGCTGTTTGAGGCGTGAGAATGTGATTCAAGTGTGAGCAAATCCCATTCGCGAAGCGAATTTTAAATGGATTTGCGAAGGTTACTGCGAACGGAGTGAACAGTAATAAAATATTTCGAAAGCCTGAAATTAACAATAAAGGATAGAAACGGAGACATCCGGGAAAGGAAAACGTTAAGGAGAAAATAATGAGTGTAAAGATTATATCGGACAGTACCTGCGATTTATCAAAAGAACTGATTGAAAAATATAAGATACAGATTTTGCCGCTGCATGTGATTCTGGGAGAGCGGGAATGTCTGGACGGCATTAATATCAGCCCGGATGAAATTTATCGGTGGGCGGATGAGAACCGCTCCGTGCCGGGCACGTCGGCGCCTTCCATAACGGAAACCATGCAGCTTCTGCAGAAGTGCGGCTCGGATGGCAGTGAGATAGTCTGCTTTTCCATTTCGGAAAAGATGTCCACCACCGCCAATGTGATGCGGCTTGCCGCCAAGGAACTGGATATGGAGGAGCGTGTTTTTGTGGTGGATTCAGAAAATCTGTCCACCGGAGTGGGACTGCTTGTACTGGAAGCGGCAACTATGGCGTTGGAGGGCAGAGCGGCGGTAGAAATTGTCGCGCAGATTCAGAAGCTGAGACCGTGTGTGAGGGCAAGCTTCGTTGTCGATACGTTAATCTATCTGCAGAGAGGCGGCAGGTGCGGCAGCGTTACAGCGCTGGCAGGGGGCGCTCTGAAGCTGCATCCCCGGATTGTCGTTTCCAATGGGGAGATGCAGGCGGACCGGAAATATCGCGGAAAAATGGAGAAGGTTCTGCTGAGCTATACGGACGATCTGAAGCCGCAGCTTTTAAATGCCAGAAGAAACCGGGTGTTTGTTACCCACTCCGGATGCAGCGCGGAAATTGTGGAGCTGGTCTGCCGGCATCTGAAAGAAATGGGAATATTTGAAGAAATACTTGTGACAAGAGCCGGCAGCGTCATTTCCAGCCACTGCGGACCGGGAACGCTGGGCGTGCTATTTATTGAACGCGGATAAGCATTCCCACGCTTAAGGTGCGCAGGGCATTAAGCGGTGGAATGCGAATATTTGCTTTACAGGGAATAAAGCGGGCTTCCAATCAGCACGGTTTTTCCCCTGAAGGCAAAGCCATATTTCCGGATCCGGCTCTGCGGTATCCCTCTGGCTTCCAGCACAGAGGTATATTCTTTATCCTCAATCTGCTGCAGAGCAGCTTTTACGGTGTCGGCTAACGTTTTTTCATCCTCCGGGTCCTGCACCTTGAATTCCATGATAATGCCGGCGTCCTGCGCATTCCGCGGTTCCATGAGAACATCATATCTGCCGAAGCCGCTTTCACGGTTGGAGGTAATGATGTAACGGTCTTCCAGCGTCACCATCAGTCCGAGTACAAAGCCGTGATAGAAGCGTTCCGGTTCACTTTCCTCCGAGGGGCGGTTTCCGCTGTCAAAATAGCTGAAGGTTGTTTTTGTGATGCGGTTCATGTAGGCATTCATCGCCTTCAGATCATCTGCCAGAAGCCCTTTGATAAAATCATTATAATTTGATGCGGAGGAGGCAAACCATCCTTTTACCATATTCCGGAACATGATTTTCGTTTCATAATTGGTAATTTCCAGCTCGTAGACTTGCCTCCAGCCGGAGTATGCCGTTTTTTCTGTTCTGCGGTTTTTTACCCGGAGATAGCCGCTTGCCAGAAGCAGGCTCCAGATTGCGCTTTCATCCAGATTAAGCTGATTATATACAATCTGTTCATCAATTTCTGTCCAGATGGAACCGCCATCCAGTAGCTGCTGAAAAGAGTCCTTTACCTGTTTGGTACCTTCGCGTATCAGCTTTCCTGCCAGACTGTTGCTGCTGGTATTCGCCCAATAGGGAGAAAACTGCTGTTTGTCCAGAAAATTGATAATGGACCACGGATTGTAAATGTCTGCTTTATGCCCAAATATAAAACCGTCGTACCAGTCTTTCACTTCTTCTTTTTTGTCAGAGAGACAATATTCGTCCAATGCGGAAAAAACCTCTTCCTCCGTAAAACCAAAGCAGTCTTCATACTTATCGGAAGTGGTTGTTATAATTTCCAGATTGTTCAGGTCAGAGAAGATAGACTCCCGGCTGACCCGCGTGATTCCGGTCATAATTGCGCGCTCCAGATAAGGGTTTCCCTTAAATGTGGCATTAAATAAACTGCGGGTAAAAGCCGCCAGTTTTTCACAATATCCATTTACATAAGCTTCCTGCATGGGAGTGTCATATTCGTCCAGAAGAATGATGGCTTTTTTTCGATATCTGCGATACAGATATTCGGACATTCTGCGCAGAGAAATCGTAATTGCGGCATCATCGCTGTCTGAGGAGAGCGCGTTGTAGTATGTTTTTTCCTTTTCCCCTAAGGTATCGTCTCCGGCAAGAAAAGCATACTTGTTATAGATATCTATTATGGATTCGCAGATTTTTTTCCGCGCCTGTTCATAGGACACCTCTTTAATATCGGCGAAGCTTAAAGATATCACCGGATACGTACCCTGCAGTGTCCGGCAGGCGCAATCTTTCCAGATATTTGTGTTTTCGAATAATTTGCTGCCGGCATATTCGACGGAGAAGAAATGCTCCACCATGCTCATGGTAAGTGTTTTTCCAAAACGGCGCGGGCGGGTGATTAATGTCACATCGTCCATAGATTCCCACCATTTTTTGATAAACAGCGTTTTGTCTATATAAAATACATTCCGGGTAATTATTTTTTCAAAATCCTGGATTCCGATTCCTATTGTTTTTGCCACACGGACACCTCCTTCTGCTGCATAATATCCTTATTCTGATATTATAGACTTTCTTTTCCGTCCGCACAACCCTGTAAATTCTCCGAATGTAATAAAAGGCGCACCGCCCATTGCCCTTGTGGGGATACTGTATGCTCTCCGGAGGGCGCCGCCTGATTCAGCCGCCGGTATTCCCGCGGCGTCATGCGGAAGCGCTCCTGGAAAACGCGGTTAAAGGTACGCTGGCTGGAAAAACCGGCGTTTTCATAGGCTTCTGTGATGCTCTGGTCCGTGTGACGGAGCAGATGGCATACGTAATCAAGGCGGACATCGTTGAGATAGCCGTTGAAATTGGTGTGAAATGTTTTGGAAAATACGCCGGAAAGCGCGCAGGGCTGTATCCAAGCGCTTTTGCCATTCCGGAAAGCGTGATTTCCTCTGTAAAATGTCCTGCAATATAGGCGACGGTACGATAGATCATATCGTTGCTGCCGACAGAGCTTTTTTCAGTAAAACTGAAATGCGGCATGGCTCTTGCAAGGATGATTTGTGTATAGGAATGCTGAAGTACGTCAGTCTCTTTTTCATAAGCGGTTTCGGACAGCCGGTTCAGCGCATAGGGAATATCAGGGTGAACGGCGTCGGCTTTGATAATCGGATACCGGGGACAGAACTGCTGCAGAGTGGGCTGGTAGCTTCCGCATAATGCGGGGATGCGAGAAGATAGATTGCTTTGCAGGGGCGGCTGTCTTTTTTTGTTGCCATGCATCCGAAGAGAGCTGCCGGCGGCAGGTCCTGCAGGTCCGGAAAATCCCTGGTTGCAATGAAGCGCAATCCGGGTTATTCTATAATTAAAAAACGAGAGGAACGACAAGTCTTATGGGTAAGTATATTATGGCGTTGGATGCGGGGACTACCAGCAACCGCTGCATTCTATTTAATGAAAAGGGTGAGATGTGCAGCGTTGCGCAGCGCGAGTTTACACAGTATTTTCCGAAGCCCGGATGGGTGGAGCACGATGCGGATGAAATCTGGTCCAGCCAGCTCGGAGTCGCAGTGGAGGCGATGAGCAGGATCGGCGCGGAGGCGGAGGACATCGCCGCAATCGGCATCACGAATCAGCGCGAGACGGCGATCGTGTGGGATAAAAATACCGGAGTTCCGGTGTATCACGCAATCGTCTGGCAGTGCCGTCGGACATCGGAATACTGCGATTCTCTGAAAGAAAAAGGCCTGGAGGAGAGTTTTCGCCAGAAAACAGGGCTGGTTATTGACGCCTATTTTTCCGCAACGAAGATCAAATGGATCCTGGATAATGTGGAAGGTGTCAGGGAGCGTGCAGAGAACGGCGAGCTGCTGTTCGGCACGGTGGAGACATGGCTGATCTGGAAGCTGACGAAGGGTGCGGTGCATGTGACGGATTATTCAAACGCTGCCCGCACGATGCTGTTCAATATTAACACGCTGCAGTGGGATGACGATATTTTGAGGGAGCTGGATATTCCGAAGTGTATGCTGCCGAAGCCGATGCCGTCCAGCGCGGTGTACGGCATGGCGGATCCGGTATTTCTCGGCGGGCCGATCCCGATCGCCGGGGCGGCGGGCGACCAGCAGGCAGCGCTCTTCGGGCAGACCTGTTTTACGCCCGGAGAGGCGAAAAATACCTACGGGACAGGCTGTTTCCTGCTGATGAACACCGGGGAAAAGCCGGTATTTTCCAAAAACGGTCTGGTGACGACCATCGCCTGGGGACTGGATGGCAAGGTAAATTATGCGCTGGAAGGGTCTATTTTCGTGGCAGGCGCGGCGATCCAGTGGCTGCGCGATGAGATGCGCCTGATTGATTCCGCCGAGGATTCGGAGTATATGGCAAATAAGGTGAAGGACACCAACGGCTGCTATGTGGTTCCGGCGTTTACCGGACTTGGCGCGCCCTACTGGGATCAGTATGCCAGGGGGACGATCGTCGGCATCACGCGCGGCGTCAACAAATATCACATCATCCGTGCGACACTCGATTCTCTGGCGTATCAGGTGCAGGATGTACTGGAAGCAATGAAAGCGGATTCTGGCATTGAGCTGACGTCGCTCAAGGTGGATGGCGGCGCGAGCTCCAACAATTTCCTCATGCAGACGCAGGCGGATATCACGGGGGCGCCGGTAAATCGTCCGAAATGTGTTGAGACGACGGCAATGGGCGCGGCTTACCTGGCGGGGCTTGCTGTGGGCTATTGGAAATCTAAGGAAGACGTGCTGAAAAACTGGAATATCGACTGCACCTTCGAGCCGGAAATATCCGGGGAGGAGCGCCAAAAGCGCATCAAGGGCTGGAAGAAAGCTGTGAAATATGCCTATGGATGGGCGAAGGAAGAACAGGCATGATGAAGTGGCGGGGCATTGACGGCCCCGCCTGCTTTTTGTGCATCGGGCAATACAGTTAAAGTTGATTTTGGTATGCAACCAGCGCTGCATTTCCCAGAAGCGGGCAATGGTCGACGCGCTGAAACTGATAGCCGGGGAAGGATGCTTCTTTAAGCTTCAGATAGGAGGGCGTTACCATACCGCCAGATATCTTTATAACATTGTCCAGGGGGATTACATTTTTTGCCAGCTCTACGGTATCGTAGAGAACGCCCTGCATACTTCTGAGCATGGCATACAGCATCTCCTCCCGGGTGGTGGACAGAGTAAGCCCATGCCAGGAAGCGGTTTTGGGCGTGAGACTCTGGCGGTCGCCGGTTAAATACGGAGCAAAGGAGACGCCGGAACGGTCCACCTGGGTCTTTAGTGTCTGCTCCAGATAGTGTGTGTAAAATTCTTCCCGGGGGATTTCGCGGCAAAATTGTTTGCGGTACCAGTCAAGTGCAAATCCGCCGGCAGTCGTTGCGTAAATCTGCCAGAGCCCCGGAATAGCGGCATTGCGCAGATAGTAATGAGGGTCCGGAATGGGACGGTCTGTCAGAATACTAATCATTTCGCTGCTTCCGGCAGTGTTCATCATCTGACCGGAATGCAGGTTATGGGCACCCATCTGCGCGGAGGCAACATCATTTGTACCGACAGCCACAGGAATACCCGGTTTAATGCCGAGTTTTTGCGCCATTTCGGGAAGCAGGGTTCCGTATAGCGTGCCTGGGACATGGATGTCCGGAAACCAGTCCGGATTCATGTGAAATTCAGATAAAAGCTGCGCAGACCATCCGGTCTGTGAGGTAGTTTCATATAATCCGAGCATGGAGGCGTTTACAAGATCGATCATCCAGAGCCCGGTTAATTTTTTGTGCAAAAATGTAGTGAGATGGCCGATTTTATAAACTCTGCGCAGAACCTCCGGTTCATTCTCCTGAAACCAGAGCAGGGTCATAGCAGAGCAGCCGCCGGTAAAAGGATAAATACCGGCTATTTTCAGGTAGGTATCTTTGCCGATCGCTTTTTGGATATATTCTGACTGTGCGCGGCTTCTGCGGTCAAGATGCGTAATGATATTAGGGTAAACAAGCTCGCCGTTTCTGTCCATGAATACCAGAGAGGGGGAAAAGGTATCGTAACAGATAAAGGATATCCGGGACAATGCGCACGGGTCAAGCTGTGATGCGGCTGTACAGAGGGCAGACAAAAGACGCTCCGGAGACAGTTCCACTTTTTCGCCGGGCAGCATAATATAAGGGTAAGTCTGCGTTGACTGACACTTGATGACGCCTTTTTCATCAAGAACGGATAATTTTACAGCCGATGTGCCAAAATCAATAGATAAGAATAACATAAGGTAATCTCCTCTGACGTAATGTTTTTGTGCAGACAAAACTTTCCGGAGGATGCCGGAATAGTTCGTCAGAAGAAATTATTAGATAAAATATATGTTTATGATAATCGCTGAGGGGATTGTTTGTCAATCCCCTTTTGGCAGTACATTTCCAAGGATCGCAGAAATTTTATTAGCGGTTTTATGCAGCCGCGGGACATTCAATGCAAGAAAATTATCATCCATCCGGGCAGCAAGGGTAGAAATACTGACAGCTGCCACTGCTTTATTGTCTACATCGCGTATAACATCAGCAATACAGGCAATACCGGCTTCATGCTCTTCGTTGTCGATCGCATATCCTCTCCGGCGGGTTGTCTCCAGCTCTTCAAGGAGCTGCGGATAGGTGATAATAGTAGTTGGCGTGTATTTTTTTACATCAGATTTTTCCCAGATTTCCCGCACTTCCTTCTCTGACATTGTTGCTAACAGAGCTTTGCCAAGACCGGTATAATACATATAGTTCCGGGCGCCTGTCTGGGAAGCGATCCGGATGACATTGTCAGCAGCCACTTCTTTAAACAAATACACAATAGAGGCGCCATCGGGAATGGCAAGGTGGACAGCTTCATTGCATAGTCTGCACAATTCACGCAGATAATCCACAGAGAGACTCAAAAGATCAAAATCGGGAACAGCACGGCTGCCGATACGATAGGTGCGCAGTGTCAGACGGTAGTGGCTGGTCTCCTCATCTTTTACAACATAGCCTCGATTCATCAGTGTTGCAAGCAGACGGTAAACCGTAGATTTATGGATGTCTGTCTCGGCCGTCAGCACGGCAATAGAAGTTCCCTCGGGGTGTCTGGATAATGTTTCCATGACGTCAAGTACGCGGTCCACAAGCCGCACATTTGTTGGTTCCATTTCTTAATCTCTTTCCTGTTTTTTCTTAATATTACGCAAAAACTCGTTTATTTGCAATATAAAATTACAAATTATGCAAAAAAATTATAACACAAAAATGAACAATAAAAAAGAAAAAAGGAATTTAAAATATGCAAAATAAACAAAAACCGCTTGACAAAAACTTGGAAATATAATATTGTAGTTGCAAGAAGTTTATTAGATAAAATATAGTTTTATACAGTGAAACAAGCAAAACGAGAGAATGAATGCGAAAGAGGAGAAAAATTGCGTAAGAAAATTATCGGACAAATAAAAGAAAAGAAAATTATTGCCATTGTACGGGGGGTATACGGCGATGACTGCAGGAAGCTGACAGAAGCACTGCAGGAGGGCGGCATCGGACTGATTGAATTTACGTTTGATCAGAAAACTCCCGATGACTGGAAGCGTACCTGTGAAAATATATCCATGGTATGCAGGGAGTATGGCAGTGAAATGATCTGTGGATCGGGGACTGTGCTCACGGAGGAACAGGTAAGGCTTACGAAAAATGCCGGCGGTGCATTTATTATTTCTCCGAATGTAAACCAGAGAGTGATCGGGGAGACCGTAAGACAGGGCATGGTTTCGATACCGGGTGCATTGTCACCGTCTGAGATCACAGATGCGGCGGAATATGGAGCGGATTTCGTAAAAATATTCCCGGCAGCAAGTCTGGGGGCAGCATATCTGAAAGCGATAAAGGGACCGCTGAACCATATTCCACTGTTGGCCGTTGGCGGTGTAAATGAGCTTAATGCGGCAGAATTTTTGCGCGCAGGAGCAGAAGGAGTCGGTATTGGCGGGAATCTTGTCAACCGTGAATGGATCGCGGCGGGCGAATTTGATAAGATACGCGAGGCAGCCAGAAGGACAATTCAAAATTGCAGGGGAGAGTTTACAGTATGAAAAAAGTGATTACATTCGGTGAAATTATGATGCGGCTGAATCCGGAGGGATATCTCAGGCTGCTGCAGGCTCAGAAGCTGGAGATGTCGTTTGCGGGCGGCGAGGCAAATGTGGCGGTATCTGTGGCAAACTTTGGCATGAAGGCCGCTTTTGTTACAAAGCTGCCGGACAATGTGCTTGGCAGGCGGGCAGCGATGGAGCTGCAGAAGTATGGCGTCGACACAGAAGCGATCGTATACGGCGGAGAACGTATGGGGATTTACTTTGTGGAAAAGGGAGCCTCTCAGCGTCCGTCAAAGGTTTTGTATGACAGAGGCGCCTCTGCGATCGCTCTGGCGGAACGGCCGGACTTCGACTGGGAACATATTCTGGAGGGCGCCAACTGGTTCCATTTTACCGGCATTACACCGGCGCTTTCGGAGGGATGTGCAGAAATCTGTGAGGATGCGCTGCGCGTGTGCAAAGAGAAGCATATTACAGTGAGCTGCGATCTGAATTTCCGAAAAAAGCTGTGGAGTAAAGAAAAAGCCGGTGAGGTGATGGGCAGACTGATGAAGTATGTCGACGTCTGCATTGCAAATGAGGCGGACGCTGCAGATGTGTTTGGTATCTGTGCCGGGAACTCAGACATCAGCAAGGGAGAACTTGACAGGCAGGGATATGTGAGCGTGGCGCAGCAGCTTGTAGAACGCTTTGGCATAAAGTCTGTTGCTATCACTCTGCGAAAAAGTATTTCCGCCAGCATCAATCATTGGGGCGGGCTGCTTTATACCGGAGGAGAGGCATTCTTTTCGCCCGAGTATATGATACAGATCGTAGACCGGGTAGGCGGCGGAGATTCCTTTGCGGGAGCGCTGATCTATGCGTTAAACAGCGGCTATGAACCGCAGAAGGCAGTGAATTTTGCAGCGGCGGCTTCCTGCCTGAAGCACACGATGGAATATGATTTTAATCTGAGCACGCTGGAGGAGGTAAACAGCCTCATGCAGGGCAATGCCTCCGGACGTGTGCAGAGATAAAAATAACAGGAGGACAGGGATGAAGATCAAAGGCGTAGAAACATTTCATGTAAAACCAAGATGGATTTTTGTGAAGGTAACTACTGATGAAGGAATTACCGGATGGGGCGAGTGCGATCTGGAGGGAAGAAATCTGGTTACAGCGGCTGCCGTGGATTCTCTGAAGGATATGATTATCGGAGAAGACCCGCGTAATATTGAATATCTGTATAAGCTGATGTATGCAGGTGGTTTTTACAGGGGCGGCGCCGCCGTATTCAGCGCTATCAGCGGAATCGAGCAGGCACTCTGGGATATCAAAGGAAAATGGCTGAATGTTCCGGTGTGGCAGCTGCTCGGAGGAAAATCCAGAGATCGCATCCGCATGTATGCGCATATTTTTGGCAATGTTGATTATGCCGAAATGGAAGAACGGGAGTGTCGTGACCTGTTGGTCGAACATGCGAAAAAGAAAGTGGCAAAGGGTTTTAAATCCCTGAAAACACCGTTTATCTGCCCATACCGGCATATTGAAACTTCGGCGATGGTGACACGCTTTGTGGAGCGGATAGCAGAAATCCGGGCAGCGATCGGGGATGATATCGACCTGGCTGTCGACTTTCACGGACGGGTTTCACCGGCAATGGCACCGTGGCTTTGCAGAGAGCTGGAGCCGTTTGGTCTGATGTTTGTGGAGGAACCGGTGCTTCCGGAAAATGTGGATGTGATGGCAAGGGTGGCGAGGATGACTACCATACCGATCGCTACGGGAGAACGGAAATTTACTACATATGAATTCCGCGAGGTGCTGGAGAAGCAGGCGGCAACTGTGCTGCAGCCGGATCTGTGTCATGCAGGCGGCATATCGCAGGTTATGAAAATTGCTGCGATGGGAGAGACCTACTATTGCTCTATGGCGCCGCATAACCCGCTTGGTCCGCTTGCGCTTGCAGCCTGCCTGCAGGTGGATACGGTGATCCCAAACTTTACGGCGCAGGAGCATCCGTCATTTGAGGACGGATGGGATCTGGGCGGTCCGTATCTGAAGAAACCGTTTGAGATCAGGGATGGTTATATTGACATTCCGCAGGGCGCGGGCATGGGCATTGAGATAGATGAGACTGCGTTAAAGGAATATGCATATGACGGGCGCTGGGAGACACCACGCGTATCATTTGCAGATGACCATTCCTTCGGAGAGTGGTAGAAAAAGGAGGAATCCGGCTGGTGACACGAAACAAAAATAAATTCAACATTACACCGTATCTTTTTATATTTCCGACATTTGTTCTGCTGGCAGCACTTGTCGTATACCCGATCTGCTATGCGCTGTATTTAAGCGTCATGCAGACAAATCTTACGACTAAGTGGGAATTTGTAGGGCTGGAAAATTACCTGTCGCTTTTCAAAGACGGAAGTATGGTAAAGAGCCTCCTGACGACCTTCAAATTTACGATAGTGGTTGTTTTGGGACATCTGATCCTGGGAACGATCCTTGCGCTTGCTATGAATAAAAAACGTCCGGGCGTCAATATATTCCGCACGATCCTGATCATCCCATGGCTTTTGCCGGATGTGGTCGTTGCTTTGCTGTTTAAGTGGATTTTTAATGCAAATTACGGTGTGTTTAACAATATATTGATCCGCCTCGGAATTCTGGAGAAAAATCAGGCATGGCTGAGTACTGGTTTTGCATTTACCATTCTCGCTGCCGTGTGTATCTGGAAGGGATACGCGCTGATCATGGTAAATATGATGGCGGGTTTTCAGAGCGTACCGGAGGATGTGTATGAAGCGGCAAAGCTGGATGGAGCAAATCCCGTACAGACATTTTTCCGCATTACGGTTCCGATGATCAAACCGGTTATCTCAACCGCAGTGATCCTGGATACGGTATGGTGGTTCAAACATTATACCATCATTAAGCTGCTGACAGACGGAGGTCCGAACAATACGACAGCGACGGTTAGTATTTCCATATATAAAGAGGCATTTTCCTATCACAACTACGGAGTTGCCGCGGCAGGTGCGGGCGTGGTATTCGTTATCTGCTGGCTGATCAGTAAAATTATGAGGAGGGCGATGGATCAGAATGCGTAAAAAGAACAGGTCTTTATCAATGCATAATAAAGCAGAAGGTGCGCTCTCCTATATCGTATTGGTTCTTGGGGCGTGTATGGTAATTCTGCCCGTTCTGTGGATGTTTATCACTGCGGTGAAAAGTGACACGGAGATTTATCAGATGAATGGCAGTATTCTGCCTTTGGAGGTTACCTTTACGTCATTCATGAGAATCTGGAGAGATTATGATTTTGCGCTGTATTTCCGAAACAGCCTGCTTGTGACGGTGGTCGCAGTTCTGGTTTCACTGATTGCTTCAGCGCTCACAGGATATGGAGCCACCAGATTTAATTTTAAGGGGAAGAGTGCATTTCTGTCATTTATTTTGATGACGCAGATGTTCCCGTCTATTATGCTGTTGGTGCCGTTTTACAAAATCCTCAGCATTTACGGGCTGAATAACTCTCTGGTCGGACTTTGCGTGGTTTATATCTCATTCACGATCCCCTTCTGTTCGTGGATGATGGTGGGGTATTACCGGACGATTCCGGTAGAAATTGATGAATCTGCCGCAATCGACGGAGCCTCCAGCATACAGACGTTTCTAAGAATTACTCTGCCACTGGTGCGGCCGGGACTGGTATCCTCCGCGATTTATGCATTTATCACATGCTGGAATGAGTATATGTTTGCGGCAATTCTGATCATGAACGATAAGATGAAAACGGCGGCTGTGGCAATTGCCGAAATGAATGGCTATTACAGAATTGCGTGGAATGATATGATGGCTGCCTCGCTGGTGGCATCGGTGCCTCTGATCATTGCTTTTATTTTTATGCAGAAAAGCTTTATCAGCGGTCTGACCGCCGGGGCTGTGAAGTAAAGAAGGATATAGCATCTGCCGTGGATACAGGAATGGGGGTGTATGAGAAGAATTTACAGGGTGCGGCAGATAAGCAATATTATTAAAAACGAGTAAAGAAAGGAAGAAAAATTATGAAGAGAAAATTAGCGGCTGTACTTAGTGTATCTATGCTGGCGTCCCTGTTTTCGGGAGTCGCTGCGAATGCAGAAGAAGAAATTACCCTGACGATCATGTCCTGTCTGCAGACGGAGGATGAGGCAGAGCTGGAGTCCGCGATGGCGGAAGCGTATATGGCAGAGCATCCGAATATAAAAATCGAGTATATTTCGGTGGCAAATAATGATCTGGATGCGCAGGTGACGACCATGGCGGCGTCAAATGATCTTCCGGATGCGTTTTTTATGAATTGCGCATTTATGTCTACGGCTCTGGATATGGGAATCGTGGCGGATGCAAATGATTATATTTCGGATGAATTCCGTGCGGATCTTTCGGAAGAGGTTATCAATTACAGCACGTTGGATGATACGTTGATGTTTGTTCCGTGGTTCCAGATTCCGATAGCGCTGATTTACCGGACAGACTGGCTGGAGCAGGCAGGAATTGAAAAAATTGAGACAATGGATGATTTCCGTGATGCAGCGAAGAAGTTTACGGAAATTTCCGGTAACTATGGATTTTCCATGGTAGGTGCAAGAAACGGTTCCGGTGAGGCACGCTTTTCTATATATGCAAAAGCATTTGGAGTAGATGAGGTATGGCAGAACGAGGATGGCACCTGGGAGAGCGACCTGACTTCCGACAAATTTAAAACAGCGCTGCAGTCCTTTGTAGATCTGGATCTGGTGGACGGCGTGGTTCCTGCGGGCGCATCCGAGACAGCATACCAGGATGCAGTTACTTACTTTGCAAATGAGCAGACCGGTCTTATTATTTCCGGAAGCAACGCAGTGGGAGCAATTTTAAACCGTAATCCGGAGCTGGCAGGCAAGCTT
>UMDR01021696.1_pt1 | contig 50033 bp, 32 predicted proteins | sample 1964541 | NCBI WGS metagenome assembly UMDR01 (sample SAMEA4835999, study PRJEB28245) | human gut metagenome | biome: gut microbiome; material: fecal sample | place: Denmark | collected 2008 | reverse complement strand
GCGATTAGTCCGATGCGGTTGCGCAGCCGGGTGACGGGCTGGGTAAACAGCCGGGAGAGCATTCCGGTGATGATCAGTCCGATCAGCAGGACGACGCCGAAGATTAAAAGTCCAAGCAGAAGATAGCGGGAAAGCTGCTGGCGCAGATTTCCGGGTGAAACTGTCTGGATAACCGCGCAGCTTCCAAAGGATAGCGGGCGGGAAACAGCGAGCTGTTTTCCGTCTGCATTTTTCAGATAGGAAACCTTTGTATCCCACTGGATGTGATAGTTTTCGGAAAACGCCTCAAACTCCGGCGCCGCTTCGAGGGATGTGAGGTCAGAGCCATCCAGCCGGTAGTAGGCGTCACCGATCTTCAGAAATAATCGGTTGGCGTCGTCGAGCGTATAATTGCTCATCTCATGGACAAACAGCTCCTGCGAGACGGACAGATAGACAAAACCGGCGATCCGGCTGCTATAGGGGTGCTGGATCGGGCGGATGATGGGGATGACCAGCGCCGGGTAGTGCGCGAAATCCTCCACGACAATCTGAAAACGGTAGCTGTCGAGATTTGCCGTCTCCATATATTCCTCATAATAAGGAAGGTTCTGGATCAGTTCCGGGATATTTTTGTCCACCGAATAATCGGCGTTAATGATCTGAAGGTAATCCTGCCGGTCAAAGGGGCAGATGACGAGCCGGTGGATGTATTCGCGGGACGGATTTGATGAAAAGGTGGTATTCAGCATATCCGTAGCCGTGGAGGTCACTCTGTTATAGCGCTCCGATTCTCTGGAGGTGAGAAAGAATTGGGAAATCTGGTCGTTTGTGCCGCACCAACGGAGCAGATCGGAGAAATCATCCAGGTGATTGTTAATGTTTTCCGCAAGCAGCTCCAGCGAGGTCTCGGTGGACTGGATCACGGTTTTTTGAAGGTCTCTGTAAAATAAAAGGTAGCTGACGGAGGAAATACCGATTCCGAGAATCAGAACCAGCGTAAGAATCACCAGAAACAGACTGCCGCGGATTGTCTTAAAAAATGGTCGCTTCATATAAGAAATACTCCTGAAATTTGTATCGTAGCTGTGAAGGGACAACAAATACAGTATAACATAGAAAATTTTTATTTACTATATAAAAAATAAAGAGCTTTTTTCCCAAAAAAAGAGAAAAATGGAAGGGTCTGAAATTGGAGAGTATACAAAAAACCAAAAAAATGAGAGGTTTATCATAAGAAATGCTATGGAAAGAAAGGCTTTTGGCAGGTATAATTTGGTCATAAGCTACAGAAAAGCAAAACACAAAACAAGGAGGATATGAAACATGAACAAAAAACTTTTAAGCGCGGCGCTGGCAGTTGGCGTAGCGGCAGGATGCCTGGCACCTATGACAGCATTTGCAGAGGAAGAGAACGTGACGCTGAACTGGGCGCTGTGGGATGCAAAGACAGCAACCTACTGGAGCGCGGTTGCAGACGCTTACATGGAGCAGCATCCGAACGTAACGATCGAGATGACCGACCTTGGCTCCCAGGATTACATGACGGTACTCGCAACCGATCTCTCCGGCGACGGCTCCGACTTCGACATCGTTACCGTGAAGGATGTTCCGGGATATGCAACGCTGGTTTCCAAGGGCGTTCTGGAGGATCTGAGCGGACGCATCGAGAGCGACGGTCTGGATCTCAGCGTTTACAACGGAACCACCGAGCAGGTTACAGTAGACGGCGCGCTGTACGAGCTTCCGTTCCGCAGCGACTTCTGGGTATTGTATTATAATAAGAAGCTGTTCGACGACGCAGGCGTTGATTATCCGACAAACGATATGACGATGGAGCAGTACGACGCGCTGGCAAGAAGCGTTACGAAGGAAGGCTTCGGAAGCGATCAGGTATACGGCGCACACTACCACACCTGGAGAAGTGCAGTACAGCTTTTCGGCATCCTTGACGGAGAACACACCGTACTGGACGGCAATTATGATTTCTTAAAACCGTATTATGAGCTGGTAAAACAGCAGGAAGCAGACGGCGTGTGCCGTTCCTACATCGACACAAACGCATCCCAGCTTCACTACAGCGGCGCTTTCTCTGAGGGAAATACCGCAACGATGAATATGGGCTCCTGGTACATCACCACACTGATGTCTGAGCTGGCAAACGGCAACTACGACAGCGAGCTGGTAGGCGACTGGGGCATCGTAAAATATCCGCATCCGGAAGGCGTAGAGGCAGGCACGACCCTTGGTACCATCACAGCGCTTGCGATCCCGACCTGCTCGGAGAAACAGGATGCTGCATGGGATTTCATCAAGTTTGCATGCGGAGAGGAAGGCGCAGAGGTGGTAGCTTCCACGGGTACCTTCCCGGCGATCCTCAACGACAGCGTTGTAGAGCAGATTTCCTCACTTGAGGGCTTCCCGCAGGATGAGAACAGCAAGGAAGCGTTAAAGACCGCCCAGATTTATCTGGAAGCTCCGTATGATGCGCACATCACAGAGATCAACACGGTTCTGGATACGTATCACAAGGATATCATGAATGGAGATACCTCCATTGACGACGGCATTGCAAAGATGAACGAAGAGGTAGGAAAAATCCTCGGTGAATAATCAGCAGGAAATGTAACGGCAGTGCAAAAAGGGAATCGGAAACAGACCTGTATAAGCCGGTTCCCTTTTTCTGTGCCCGATTTCGCAAAGGAAAGGAGAAAAAAGGATGAATGAAGCGGAAAAAAGCAGGAAGCGCCGCAACAGAAAGCGCGCTTTGGTGGCATATTCGTTTATTGCGCCAAACTTTATCGGATTTGCGGTATTTACGCTGATCCCGATTATCTGTGCCTTTGGACTTGGATTTATGAAGTGGGACGGCAGCAATCCCCTGGAGTTCGTGGGGCTTGCGAATTTTGCCCGCCTGAAGGATGACACCTTCTTCTGGGCGGCTCTGAAAAATACGATTCTCTACTGTGTGGGAACCGTTCCTCTGACGATGGTGGCGTCGCTGGCGCTGGCAATTATTTTGAACCAGAAGGTGAAATTCCGGGGAATTTTCCGTACCGTGGCATTTTTCCCGTATGTGGCATCGCTGGTGGCGATCACGGCGGTCTGGCAGATGATCTTCCATCCGAGCAAGGGTCCGGTCAACGCGATTCTGTATTATGTGTTTCACGTAAAGAATCTTCCAAACTGGTTTGGAGGCGATCTGATCCTTCTCACCATGATTCTTTTCAGCGTGTGGCGTTTCATGGGTTACTATATGGTTATTTATCTGGCAGGTCTGCAGGGAATTCCGGGGGAATTTTATGAGGCGGCGAGTCTGGACGGTGCGACCACCTGGGAAAAATTCCGCTATATCACCTGGCCGCAGCTCCGTTCGACCACCTTCTTTGTAGTGGTTATGCTGACGATCAGCTGCTTTAAGGTGTACGATGTGGCTGTCATGCTGGCAGGCGGCGGAGACGGAAAGCTTGGCACCTCTTCGACCGTACTTGTTTACTACATTTACCAGAAGGCTTTCCAGGAATGGGATCTCGGATATTCCAGCGCGGTGGCAATGGTTCTGTTCGTGCTGGTATTGATCGTAACGATTATCCAGTTCCGCGGGGAAGCGAAGTATGAAAAAGAGTGACAGGAGGGAGAAACGCATGAAAACAAAATCCGCGTCAAAAAAACGGCTGATCGGAAGGATCTGCCTGTATACTTTATTGATTATCATTACCGCGCTGATGGTGGTACCGTTTTTGTGGATGCTGTCGGCTTCCATTAAATCAAACACTGAGGTCTTTCAGATGACGCCCTTCCGCTGGATCCCGGAGGTGCCGAAGTGGGAAAACTACGTAAATATCTGGACAAAGATCCCGCTGCTGAAATTTATCGGCAACACGGTGATCCTGACGATCGCGGTAACCTTTTTCCAGCTTCTGACCAGCAGCTTTGCCGCTTACGCCTTTTCCAAGCTGGAGTTTAGGTTTAAGAACGGGCTGTTCCTCGCCTACATCGCCACCATTGCGATGCCGTGGCAGGTATACATGGTGCCGCAGTTTATCATGATGCGAAGAATGGGACTGAACGATACGCTCCTGGCGATGCTCTGCCTGCAGGCGTTCTCGGCGTTCGGCGTGTTTATGATGAAGCAGTTCTACGCGGGCATCCCGGATTCGCTCTGCGAGGCGGCGCGCATCGACGGCATGAGCGAATACCGGATCTACAGCAGCATTATGCTGCCGCTGTCCAAACCGGCGCTCGCCACGCTGACGATCTTCACCTTCGTCAATACGTGGAACGATTACCTTGGACCGCTTATCTATTTGAAAACAGAGTCGAAAAAGACGATCCAGCTCGGACTGCGCATGTTCATCGGCCAGTATTCCGCCGAGTACGGACTGATCATGGCTGGGTCCATCATTACATTGATCCCGGTGCTGATCGTGTTCCTGTGTCTGCAGAAATATTTTGTGGAAGGGATTGCTGCAACCGGCGTGAAGGGCTAAAATAAAACTATGAGACTAGAATCAAAAAAGGATTTCCAGGCGCTGATGCTTTCGCTCTTAAATCCGCTGAAGCCCCATTACACAGCGGAGGGAGCGGGCGTTTCCCTGGGAGTGACCTCTACCAATTATGATGAAAAAGCAATTCTGATGGAGGGCTTTTCCCGGCCGCTCTGGGGACTGGTGCCCTTCTGGGCGGGCGGCGGAAAGGAGCCGTGGTTTGAGGCTGTCTGCCGCAGGGGGCTTGCGGCGGGAACCGACCCGGAAAATCCCGAATTCTGGGGCGCTCCGGGGGAATACGACCAGCGGTTTATCGAGATGGGCGCGATCGCCTTTGGAATGCTGCTCGCAGGGGATGTTCTCTGGGAGCCGCTTGACAGTGAGGAAAAGCGGCGGCTCGCCGCCTATCTGTACACGATCAATGAACATCAGATTCCCTGCTGCAACTGGCTGCTGTTCCGGGTACTTGTGAACCTTGCGCTGAAGGAAAACGGGATGCCTTACGACCGGGAGCGGCTTTTTGAGGCGCTGGATTTGACGGAGAGCTTTTATCTCGGCAGCGGCTGGTACCGGGACGGGGATTCCAACCAGAAGGATTACTATGTTTCCGTTGCCATTCAGTTTTACAGCCTCATTTATGCGATGTTTATGGAGGACGAGGATAAGGAGCGCTGCGGAAGGTTCCGCGAGCGCGCATTGCTGTTTGCGAAGGAATTTATTTACTGGTTCGACGGGGACGGGGAGGCGCTGCCGTTTGGGCGGTCGCTCATTTACCGGTTTGCGCAGGCGGCTTTTTTTGAGGCATGCCTTCTGGCGGATGTGGCGCCGTTTCCGGTACCGGTGATGAAGGGACTGATCGTGCGGCACATAAAATACTGGATGCAGCAGCCGGTTTTCGACCGGGAGGGGATCCTGACGATCGGCTATGCGTACCCGAACCTGGTGATGGCGGAAAAGTACAACGGTCCCGGCTCCGTTTACTGGAGCATGATGGCGTTTACCGTGCTGGCGCTGCCGGATAAGCACCCGTTCTGGACGGCGGAGGCGGCGGAATTTCCGAAAGTGCCGGATATCTGCAGTATGCCGGAGGCGGACATGCTGGTGCGGCGCTATCGGCATCATGTGACGGCATATGTGCCGGGCGTATACAGTCCGAACGGGCACGGGCAGATCGTGGCAAAGTACGGGAAATTCGCCTACGATACGAAATTCGGCTTTTCCGTGGCGAAGTCCTGCTATGAGCTCTATGAAAACTGCCCGGACAGTATGCTGGCATTTTTTATAGACGGCTATGTGTATGTGCGTCGCATCTGCGAGGAGCGCGCCGTGCGGGAGGACTCCGTGTGGTCGCGGTGGAGTCCGTATCCGGGAATTGAGGTGGAAACGACGATCATTCCGACGGAAAACGGGCATAAACGGATACATAAAATAGAGAGTACCGTGAAGTGCGAGGCGTATGACTGCGGTTTTTCGGTGGGAGCGAAGCTTTCGGAGGCATTTGCATCAAGGGAAGAAAAGGGCTTCTGCCTGGCGGAAAATAAGCGGATGAAGTGCGCGGTGTCGTCCGCGGAGGGCGAGGGCGTTCTTATCACCGCCGATCCGAACACCAATGTACTGTATTCCAAAACGAGGATTCCGTCAATAAAATATAAGATTCAAAAGGGCGTGCAGACGCTCTGCACGGAAATTACGGCGGAGGTGAAGGAGGAAGCGCTGACAAGGCTTGTGAAGGACTGGAAACCATATTGGTAAGGAGGAAGAAAACTATGTTATATCCGAAATTGAATGATGCGAGAGCGCTGATCGACCTGTCGGGAATCTGGGATTTTAAGCTGGACGACGGCACGGGCTTTGAAAAGGAGTGGATGAAGAAGCCGCTGGAGGATCCGGTGAAGCTGGCGGTTCCGGCGTCCTACAACGACCAGGTGGAGGGAGCGGCGTTCCGCGATCACTATGGATGGGCGTTTTATCAGACGGAGCTGGTGATTCCGGCGATATTAAAAGGACAGCGGATCGTGCTGCGGTTCGGAGCTGTCACCCACCAGGCAAAGGTGTATTTAAACGGCGAGCTGCTCTGCGAGCACCGGGGAGGCTTCCTTCCGTTTGAGGCGGAGATCCAGACATGCGTGCATCCGGGTAAAAATCTGCTCTGCGTGGCGGTGGACAACCGGGTGGATTATTCCACGCTTCCGATCGGAAACGAGGTGGGCGCAGCCTTTTTCGGGGCGGACCTTCCGGATATCCCGAGCGTGAATATGACGCGCCAGAAGCCGCACAATGCCCCGAATTTTGACTTTTTCAATTATGCGGGCATTCATCGCCCGGTGAAAATCTACACGACGCCGTTTTCCTATATCGAGGATATCGTGCTGGTGCCGGAGCTTACGGGGACGGAGGCGCTTGTCTCTTATTCCGTGAGCTGTGTGGGCGAGGGAGAGGTGCAGATCGAGGTATTTGATGAGGACGGAAAGTCCGTGGCAAAGGCGGTCGGGGCGAAGGGCGTTCTCTCCATCCCGGACGCACATCTCTGGAATCCCGGAAATGCTTATCTGTACACGGCGCGCGTTTCTTTCGGGGAGGATCTCTACGAGGAGGAGTTTGGCGTCCGCACCGTGGAAATTAAAGGAACCAAGTTTCTTATCAACGGCAAACCGTTTTATTTTAAGGGCTTTGGAAAGCATGAGGACAGCGAGGTACACGGGCGCGGCCTGGATCAGGCGATGAACGTGAAGGATCTCTCGCTGATGAAATGGCTGGGCGCGAATTCATTCCGTACCTCCCACTATCCGTATGCGGAGGAAATGATGAACCTCTGCGACCGCCTTGGAATCGTGGTGATCGACGAGACGCCGGCTGTCGGGCTGAACTTTGGCTGGAACGATAAGGGATATGCGAAATTCCGCACGAAGGAGCACCATGAGCAGGTGATCCGCGACCTGATCGCGCGCGATAAGAACCATCCCTGCGTGGTGATCTGGTCGATCGCCAATGAGCCGGATACGGAAAAGCAGCCGCAGGAGGCGCACGATTACTTTAAGCCGCTTTACGACCTTGCTCACGCCTGCGATCCGCAGAACCGACCGGTGTCTCTGGTTATTTGCCAGAACGATTACACGCGGGACATCACGGCGCCGGAGATGGATATCATTCTTGCAAACCGCTATTATGGATGGTATGTGTTCGGCGGCGATCTGGAGGCTGCGGAAAACGCGATGCGCGAGGAGATGAAATACTGGGCGAAGCTTGGCAAGCCCTGGATGATCACGGAGTACGGCGCGGACACGGTGGCGGGCATCCACATGGCGACGCCGAACATGTTCAGCGAGGAATACCAGGTGGAGTACTATAAAACAATCAACCGCGTGCTTGATGAATGCCCCTTCGTGGTCGGTGAGCAGACCTGGAACTTTGCGGATTTTGCGACTATTCAGGGAACGCTGCGCGTGGACGGAAACAAAAAGGGCATGTTTACCCGCCAGCGCCGCCCGAAGCTGGCAGCACACTACTTTAAGGAGCGGTGGCATAAAATACCGGATTTTGAATATACGAAATAGAATAGGAAAATATTTACGGCACCTGCAAAAGAAGCTGCGGGTGCCGTAAACACTTAGAGGATATAATGTATGTAAACTTCCGCCCCATATATGGTGTATGGAAAAGGAAGATTGTTTTTTGTCGAAGCCGGTTCAATGCAGACGCGCCGTACATCTCGGCGACTTCATTTAATGATTATAGTATAGAGCAGGTTTGTGTCCAAAAATTGTTTGATTTCGAAAAAAAGTCTTAAAGAAAAACAAAGAAAGTGGAAAACGGTGGAAAGGAAAAAGCTGTGAATACCAATAATGAAATGTAAACTGTACAAAAAATGTAGTTGACAATCTTACCCGCCACGTGTACAATCGAAATGTAAACGAAAAATAAAATAAAGGTTTACAATTCGACGAGGAGAGAAAAGGATTATGGAAAACAAGAAAAGTATTTCAACAAGAACAGTGGTATTTACCGGCATGTTTGTGGCCGTGCTGGCGGTGCTTTCACAGATGGCGATCCCGATGCCGTCCGGTGTGCCGGTGACGCTGCAGACGTTTGCGGTGGCGCTCACGGCATATGTGCTTGGATGGAAAATGGGGGTAGCGGCAACGGCTGTCTACATACTGCTCGGCGCGGTGGGCGTTCCGGTATTTGCAAATTTCAGCGGCGGCTTTGATAAGCTGGTGGGAATGACCGGCGGATTTATCTGGGGATTTCTTTTCATGGTGCTCCTGTGCGGGCTTGGTCTGAAGCAGAAAAATAAAGGGCTGCTCATTGTACTGAGCGCGGCGGGGCTTGCGATCTGTCATCTGCTTGGAATTTTCCAGTTTATGGCGGTGATGGACATGGAATTTGTACCGGCGGCGATGGCGGTTTCCGTGCCGTATCTGGTAAAGGATGTTGTGTCTGTCGTGCTGGCATATTTCGTGGCGCTGGCTGTGCGCAGAGGATTGTCCGCAGCGAACCTTGCCTATGAGATGTAAGCTGCGCATCCACCATCTGCTGTGTATTCCGCTGTTTGCGGGGTACGGCTACAGCGACGGCTTCTGTGAAAACATGGAAAAAATGATCAGTATGCTGGAGACGCAGGCGGACGAGCCGCTGGAGGCGGTCTGTGCGCCGGATGTTATCTGCGCGGGCTGCCCGAATCTGACGGCGGAAAACACCTGCCAAACGAGCGGAATGCAGGTGGAGAAGAAAGACGCTGCACTGGCGGAAGCGCTTGGCATCCGACCGGGCGAAAGCTACACATACCGCGGGCTAAAGGAGCTTGCAGCACAGAAGCTCACAGAGGAAATCTTTACCGGTTCCTGCAAAAACTGCCAGTGGTATGCGAAGGGATTATGTTCCTATAAGAAATGGAAAAAATGTATTGACAAAAGTACAAAAATGTGTTAAAAAATTATCAAAGGAAAGGGAGTAGCTTACATCGTACAGTCGAATCAGATGGTACATGCGGCGTCAGAACGATATTATTATCCGCCTCATGTGAGCAAATAGCGAGACTTTTGTTTCAGGGTATACACTGAAATGAAAGTCTTTTTTTACACAGAAAATTACTTTTGCGTTTCTGTGAAACAAGGCGCTTTGCCGGGATGAGCGCGGAAAGCTCCCTTCTCTTTGAAACATCAGACAAATGCACACACAGGAGGAAAAGGTATGACAGAATTCAGAAACGACGGCGACCGGGTAATTGATCCGGAGGAGCTGGCAAGAAACGAAAAGAAAAGAAAGAAGAACAAAAAGGCGAAAGGAGCGGCGAAGGTTGGCATTGCAGCAGCGGCTGCCGTGATACTGGTGGCGGTTTTCGCAGGCGATTCCTTTTATCAGATCGGTGAGGAGGAGCAGGCGGTCCTGGTGACGATGGGCAAGCCGAAGGCAGTGCCGGAGACCGGGCTGCATTTTAAGATTCCGCTGATCCAGTCAGTGCACAAGGTAAATACGACGATACAGGGCTTCCCGATCGGCTATGATATGGCGTCGAACAACAACGTCGAGGAAGAGAGTCTGATGATTACCTCGGACTACAACTTTATCAACGTGGACTTTTTCGTGGAGTATCGCATTACGGAGCCGGTGCAGTATCTGTACGCGGCGGGCGAGCCGGAGGTTATCCTGAAAAACATTGCCCAGAGTGCGATCCGTACCGTGGTCGGCAGCTACCAGGTGGACGACGTGCTGACAACGGGAAAGAGTGAGATCCAGGCGAAGATCAAGGATCTGATCACGCAGAAGCTGGAGGAGCAGGACATCGGCATTCAGCTCGTGAACATTTCCATGCAGGATTCCGAGCCGCCGACAGCGGAGGTCATCCAGGCATTTAAGGCAGTGGAGAACGCGAAGCAGGGCAAAGAAACGGCGCTCAACAATGCGAATAAGTATCGCAATGAGCAGCTTCCGGAGGCGGAGGCGCAGGCGGACCAGATCATCAAAGAAGCGGAGGCACAGAAGCAGACACGCATCAATGAGGCGGAAGCGCAGGTGGCGAGATTTAACGCCATGTACGAGGAATACCGCAAGAATCCGGTGGTTACAAAACAGCGTATGTTCTATGAGACGATGGAAGAGGTGCTGCCGGGCATGAAGGTCGTGATCGACAGCGGAAGCGGCGTGCAGAAGATCCTGCCGCTGGATTCCTTCACGGAGGAGACGGCGGATGAACAGACAGGCAGTGCACAGGCGCAGACAGAAGCTTCAGAGGAAGGAGGAAGATAATTATGAAGAAAATTGGCATTATTGCAGCGGCGGGCGCGGTGCTGGCAGTCGTTCTGCTCGGTTCATCCATCGTGGTGACAGAAAAAGATGAATACAAGCTGATCCGTCAGTTTGGAAAGGTTGTAAGCGTAGTGGATGAGGAGGGCATCAGCTTTAAGGTGCCGTTTGTGCAGGAGGCGTCGACGCTGCCGAAAAAAATCCTTCTTTACGATCTGACGCCGTCGGACGTTATCACGAAGGAAAAGAAAACAATGATCAGCGACAGCTACGTGCTCTGGCGCATCAGCGATCCTCTGAAATTTGCACAGTCGCTGAATTCTTCTATGACGAACGCCGAGAACCGTATCAACACGGCGGTGTACAATGCAACGAAAAACACCATCGGCAGCCTGTCCCAGGACGAAGTCATCAGCGGGCGCGGCGGCAGGCTCTCCGAGGCGGTGATGGCGAGCGTCGGCGATAATCTGGCGCAGTACGGCATTGAGCTGCTGGAGTTCGATATGAAGCAGCTTGACCTGCCGGACGACAACAAGTCGTCGGTGTACGAGCGTATGATCTCCGAGCGCAACAACATTGCGGCGACCTACACGGCGGAGGGAAATTCCGAGGCGAAGGTCATCCGCAACACGACGGACAAGGAGGTTGCAATCCAGATTTCCGATGCGAAGCGGCAGGGCGAGATCCTGGTCGCGGAGGGCGAGGCGGAGTACATGAGGATTCTGGCGGACGCCTACTCGGATGAGGACAAGACCGATTTCTATTCCTATGTGAGAAGTCTCGATGCACTGAAAGCCTCCATGACCGGGGAAAACAAAACGATTGTGCTGCCGGAGGATTCACCGATCGCGCAGGCGTTTACCGGAGAATAAATGAAAAAACATGAAAATCTTTTGCATTTTTCTGGACAAGTGAAAGATATTGGTCTATAATGTATGACGTAAAATTAAATAACATTTGCTGGTTTGAAGCCAGCCGTTGCAAGTTCCGCAAGGATTAATAGAGAAACCGGTGAAAGTCCGGTACGATCCCGTCACTGTGATAGCGAGTCTGAGAGCATTTATGTCACTGGATTTTGATAAAGAAGATCTGGGAAGGCGCTTTTGGGCGATGAACTTAAGTCAGGAGAACTGCTTGCGATTGTTTTTCGTTTGATTCTTACGGTCGATAAGAAGCAGCAAGTATTTTGTATGTGAAATTGTGCCCGTATCAGTCTGTGATACGGGCTTCTTATTTTTGTGATTTTTCATGAAAAATGGGCGGGAGGCGCAGGGCGCGTTCCGTTTGCATACAGAAAGCTACATAGTTACATGTTACGATGCCGCAGGGAGAAAGAACGATCCTGCGGCTGTTTTGTTTTAAACCGGAAGATGTAGGAAGGAGAAAAAATGTCAAAGAAACAAATTGGAAAAAGGCTTCTGCAGATTCTGGTAGTTCTGATCGGCGTCAGTTTTTTCACCTTTGCGCTCACCTATCTTTCCCCTGGCGACCCGGCGGAGATCATGCTGACAGAATGCGGAAATCTGCCGACACCGGAGCTTCTGGAGCAGACCAGGCATGAGCTGGGACTTGACCAGCCGTTTCTGGTGCAGTACGGAAACTGGCTGAAGGGTGTCCTGACAGGCGATATGGGAACCTCCTATGCCTTTAAGATCCCGGTGGCGGAGAAGCTGATGAAGTGCTTCTGGCCGACAATGAAGCTGTCGTTGTTTGCGCTTCTTCTGATGATTGTATTTTCGATTCCCTGCGGGATCCTGTCGGCAGTCTATCAGAACAAATGGCCGGACTATCTGATACGCGGCATCACCTTTATGGGCGTATCCATCCCGAGCTTCTGGATCGGGCTTGTGCTTCTGAGCATTTTCGGCGTGCAGCTCCGCTGGGTGAATGTGGCGGGCGGCACGACAGACTTTAAGGCGATGATCCTGCCGGCGGTCACGCTGGCGATGTCCATGTCCTCCAAGTATACCCGGCAGGTGCGCAACGCAGTTCTGGAGGAGCTGCGGCAGGACTATGTGACAGGCGCAAGAATGAGAGGAATGAAAGAAAGTGTAATTCTCTGGAAGCATGTGCTGCCAAATGCAATGCTGCCCATCGTTACCCTGCTGGGGCTTTCGCTGGGGTCTCTGCTTGGAGGTACGGCGGTCGTGGAGATTATCTACAACTGGCCGGGTATGGGAAGCATGGCGATCAAAGCGATTTCCTGCCGCGATTATCCGATGGTACAGGGGTACGTGCTGGTAATTGCAATACTGTATATGGTGATTAACATTTTGGTTGATCTGTCCTATACCTGGCTCGACCCAAGAATCAAGGAGGTCAACTGACATGAAAAAGAAGAACTTTTTTCTGGAGCATAAACAGTTTACCATTTTCTTTATTCTGGCGCTGGCAATCGCGGGCGTGGCGATTTTCGCTCCCTGGATCGCGCCGAAGGACCCGCTGGAAGCTGTTATGACGGATTCTCTGAAGGCTCCCTGCAAGGAATATCCGCTGGGCGCCGATAAGCTGGGAAGAGATCTGCTCTCCAGGGTAATCTACGGCACCAGAACCTCTCTGGTATACACGCTGATTCTGGTGGCGACGATTTTTGTTACGGGAACGGTGCTGGGTATTATCGCGGGCTATTTCGGCGGCTGGATCGACCAGATCATCATGCGCGTTGCCGATATGATGATTTCCTTTCCGGGAATGATCCTCGCAATCGCGATTGCCGGAATGCTGGGTGCGAGCCTCCGAAACGGCGTTATCGCCATTACGGCGGTGAGCTGGCCCAAATATGCCCGTCTGGCGCGCAGTATGGTTTTAAAGCTGAAACGGAATCTGTACGTGGAGGCTGCTGTGGTAAACGGTACCAGTACGGCAAAAATTTTGTGGAGGCACATCCTTCCCAACATGCTGACGACCATGACGGTGACAGCGGCGGCGGATATGGGAACGATGATGCTGGAGCTGGCATCGCTCTCCTTCCTCGGTTTTGGCGCGGTGGCGCCCACGCCGGAATGGGGACTGATGCTGAACGAAGGAAGAACCTATATGGCGAAAGCTCCGTGGCTGATGATCGCGCCCGGTATCGCTATTGTAATTGTAGTAGTTGTATTTAATATGCTCGGCGACAGCATCCGTGACATTCTGGACCCGAGACAGGAAAATTAGAGGAGGAAGAACAAATGAAGGTAAGAAAGATGAAAAAATTAGCGGCGGCAGTGGCAGTTGCCGCAGCCGTAATGGCGGCAGGGACGGCGGCTTCCGCGGCGGGAACCATGACGATCGGCGTGACCAGCTTTGCAGATACGCTGGAGCCGACGGAGCAGTACTTCAGCTGGGTAATTTCCCGTTACGGCGTCGGACAGGGTCTGACAAAATTTGATGCGGAGGGCAACATGGTTCCGTGTCTGGCGACAGAGTGGAGCAACAGCGAGGACGGAAAAACATGGACCTTCACCATCCGTGAAGGCGTAAAATTCTCCAACGGCAACGATATGACGCCGGAGCTGGTGAAGGCTTCCCTGGAGAGGACCTTTGAAATGTCCAACCGTGTGCCGGAATTCTTCGATGTGGCAAGCGTTGAGGTGGATGGACAGAACCTGATTTTCAATCTGAACAGAGCAAACGCAAACATGGCAGGCTGCCTTGCGGACCCGCTGTTCCTGATCATGGACACCAGCATTGACAATTCCAATATTGCCATGTCCGGTCCTGTCTGCACTGGTCCTTATGCTTTCCAGTCCTTCGACCCGGCGGGTGATACGGTTGTGGTGCGCAACGAGTATTACTGGGAAGGCGAGGTTCCGAACGACAGCGTGACGCTGCGCATCATCGGCGACCAGACGACCCGTTCGATGGCGCTTCAGTCCGGCGAGATCGACGTGGCATATAATCTGAAGACAGAAAACGTATTCGAATTTGACGGCAACGATGCCTACACCATCCAGTCTTTGGAATCCCTGCGCTCCACCTATGCATTTATGAACCAGAACGGTGCACTGGGCGATCTGGCACTCCGTCAGGCGCTGCTGCGCGGTCTTGACAAGGAAACCTACACAAGCGTACTTCTGGAGGGTGGCGCTACCCCGGCAAAGGCTCCGGTTCCGCCGACACTGGATTACGGTTATGACGAACTGAACGACGCCAATGCTTATGACCCGGAGGGCGCAAAGCAGCTTCTGGCGGACGCCGGTTACGTGGACAGCAATGGGGACGGCTATGTGGAGACGCCGGAGGGCGAGCCGCTGGAGCTGACCTTCGTATACTATGACAGCCGTGCGGAGCTGGGCGTTTACGCGCAGGCGGCACAGGCGAGCCTGAAGGAAATCGGTATCAATATCAAGCTTGATTGTGTATCTTATGAAACGATGCTTGACCGCCGCGATTCCGGACAGTATGATCTTCTGATCTGGAACGTGCTGGTTGCAAATACCGGTGACCCGGAGAACTATCTGCGTGAGAACTGGTACAGCAGCTCTGCAAACAATACGGCGGGCTATGCGAACGCGGACGTTGACGCATGGCTGGATGAGCTGGCGGCGACAATGGATGCCGATGCCAGAAGGGAACTGATCGTGAAGATACAGCAGGCGATTATGGACGACGCGGCAACCGTATTCTTCGGATATGAGAATACCTTCCTGATTTCCAAATCTTCTGTGGAAGGACTGGTTATGTATCCGATGGATTACTACTGGGTAACGGCGGATATGAAAATGGCGGAATAAACGCGGCGCGCATCAAAGGAGCGGAAACTATGCTGGAAATTAAGGATTTGGCAGTTCAGTATGGGAAACAGCCGCCCACCATCGAGCATTTCAACCTTTCCATGAAGAAAGGGGAGATCATCAGCGTGGTGGGAGAGAGCGGAAGCGGAAAAACGACGGTTATCCGTGCGGTCCTCGGCGCACTTGCCGGGGGCGGCCGGGTGACGCAGGGCGATATTACGTTTCACGGGGAATCCCTTCTGAAGTATTCGAGAGAGGAATGGCGGAAGCTGCGCGGCACAAAGATGTCCATGATCTTCCAGGACTGCGGCGGGACATTGAATCCCATCCGCAAAATTGGCAGTCAGTATGTGGAATATATCTGTGCGCACAGCAATCAGTCGAAAAAAGAGGCGTGGAAGCTTGGAACTTCCATGCTGGAGAAAATGCGCCTGCCGGAGGCGGAAAACATTATGAACAGTTATCCGCACCAGCTTTCGGGCGGTATGCGGCAGCGCGTCGGCATCGCTATGGCAATGACCTTTGATCCGGAGCTGCTGCTGGCGGATGAGCCGACCAGCGCGCTGGACGTGACGACGCAGGCGCAGATCGTGCGGCAAATGATGGAGCTGCGGGAGAAATCGCAGACGGGCATTATCATTGTTACCCACAACCTGGGTGTGGCGGCATATATGGCGGATAAGCTGATCGTTATGCAGTACGGCAAGGTAGTGGACGCGGGCACGCGCGATGAGGTGATGAATCACCCGACAAATGATTATACGAAGAGGCTGCTGGCGGCAGTACCGGAAATGGAGGGAGAACGGTTTGTTTCATGAAGCAGATGTTGTGATGAAAGCAGAGCACATTGTAAAACAGTTTCCCGCCTCCCGCGGCCGGACGCTGACGGCGTGCAATGATGTGAATTTAACAGTGTATAAGGGAAAAACGCTCGGCATCGTGGGAGAGAGCGGCTGCGGAAAGTCCACCTTCGTGCGGATGGTGCTGTCGCTGGATGACCCGACGCAGGGAAAGATCCTCTATCATGACCGGGACATGGCAGCGATGACGAAGAAGGAGCGCTGGGAAAACCGGCAGAATATCCAGATGGTATTCCAGGACCCGCTGGCGTCCTTTAATCCCAAGATGAAGATTATTGATATTCTGACGGAGCCGCTGATGAATTTCGGAAAGCTGAAGCGGAGCCAGAAGGAGGAAAAGGCGCGCGAACTTCTGGAAATGGTGGAGCTGCCGGCGGACTTTATGTACCGCTATCCGCACAATATGAGCGGCGGACAGCGGCAGAGAGTCAGCATTGCACGCGCACTGTCGCTGGAGCCGGAGATTCTGGTGTGCGACGAGGCGACGTCGGCGCTGGACGTTTCCATCCAGAAAACGATTATTGAGCTGCTGGTGCGTCTGCAGAAAGAAAAAAATGTCAGCATGATTTTTATCTGTCATGACCTGGCGCTGATTCAGTCGTTTGCGCATCAGATTGCCGTGATGTACCTGGGACATATTGTGGAGGTGATTCCGGGCGAGGATGTAGCGACGAAGACGGTGCATCCGTACACGCAGGCGCTGCTGGGCGCGCAGTTTTCCATCCACATGGACCCGAATAAAAAGATTGAGAGTATTGAGAGCGAGGCGCCAAGCCCGCTGGACGTTCCGAAGGGCTGTCCTTTTGCAGACCGCTGCGAACACTGCATGGAAAAATGCCGGTCGCAGAAGCCGGTGCTGCAGGAAATTGCGCCGGGGCATGAGGCGGCGTGCCATTATGTGGCACAGCAGCAGGCGCACGCGGATGAGAAATAATGGGGACTTTTGCCCCCGACATCATATTATAGATAGAAGGGCAGACGATATGAGAAAAAGAAGGTTTGCGGTATTTGGGATCATGCTCTGCTTTATGCTTCTGTTCTGCGCGGGCGCGCAGGCGGAGGAAGCGCAGGAGGATGGCACAGAGACGATGAAAATCGGCGTGGTCGTATATGACCCGGACAGCGCGGAAATGGGTATGTTCAGTAATTATTACCGTGATTATATCCAGGAGGGTTTCCCTGTGCAGTTTTTCTTCTCAGGAGCGGTTGCGACAGCGGAGGAGGAAAATCAGTTTATCGAAGCGGCAAAGGAGCAGGGAGCAGAGGGGATCATTTCCTTCTGCGGTTATGATCTGGAGAGCACACTGGCGGTGTGCGCGGAAAATGAGCTGTATTATGTACTCGGATCAGGTATTGTTACGGATGAGGCATTTGACGCGGTGAAGGATGATCCGTGGTTTCTCGGTTCGGTAGGACCGAACCCGGAGGAGGTGTACCAGACGGGTATTAATATGGCGGAGTATTTTCTGGAGAAGGGCGCGAAGTCTTACGTGATCATGACGGGCGGCGCGTCCAGGGGAAATGCCACTCACGCATCCCGTGTGGAGGCAATGCTGGAGACATTTTCCGAACAGGCGGGGCTTGTGCTGGACGGCGAGGCGGCAGAGCTTGCGGCGTCGGCGGAAAATACCACGCTGATGAGCGCGGACGGCAGCGTTTCGGTTACGCTGGTGCCGGACTATACGGAAAACGGCGCCGGTCTTCAAAATCTGGAGGCGGCATTTGCGGCCGGGGACTGCGATGCGCTGCTGAGCGCTTTCCACGCGTCTACATATCTCGATAAGATTGCAGAAAAGGAAGCGGCGCAGGAAAGGAATATTATGGTGGGTGCGATCGACAGCTTCACCGAGGCGAATTTTGAGGCGATAAAGGAGAAGGATGCTTTTGGAAATGCGCCGATCGATTACGTGGAGGGCAAGTATGCTTCCATGGCGGGACCTGCCTTTGCAATGATGTACAATGCTGTTTCCGGGTACCCGGAGTCGAACTCGCAGGACGGCAAAGCGATCCGCCTGTATCAGGGCTTCTGGAAGGCACAGAGCCGCGAGGAATACATCGAGCTTTACGGCTACACCACCGGCATTTATGAGAACGCCTATAGCTGCGAGGATCTGATGCAGGTGATCAGGGTGTTCAGTGACGATGCGTCGCCGGAAGCGCTTAAGGAGCTGACAGAGGCGTACACCGTGGAGGATGTGAAGGCGAGGATTCTGGAAAGCTGAAAGTGAAGGAAGGTTACTGCGAACAGAGTGAACAGTAACATGTTGGTTAAGCGCGAAGGTCAGCTGAGAGTTGCTGGCGCGAGCGGAAAATGTATGGGCGGCTGTGTCCGGGTGGATGCGGCCGCCTGTTTTAACATGGAGGAATGCATATGAGAATAGGAAATCTGGAAGCCTGCCCGGGCGAGAAGAAGGCGGGCTGGATCCCGGTGGACGGCACGCCGTATCGTCTGCCGGTGACAATGATTTGTGGAGGCGACGGAAAAACGACGCTGATCACGGCGGGCGTCCACAGCGGGGAGCATGTGGGCGTGCAGGCGGTGATGGAGCTGGCGGAGGAGCTGCGGCCGGAGGATATTGGCGGGACGGTAATCCTTGTTCCGATCGTGAATGTGAGCGGCTATGGGCAGCGCGGCACGAGCATGGTCTGGGAGGATGGAAAGAATTTAAACCGGGAATTTCCGGGAAACAGGGAAGGTACAACGGCAGAGAAAATCTGCCGGACCGTGACGGATGTTTTATTTCCGGCAGCGGATTATTATATCGACCTGCACAGCGGAGATTATTTTGAAGAACTGCATCCGTATGTGTATTATGTGGGACCGGTAAAGGAACAGGTGCGCGCGGCGGCGCAGGCGATGGCGGCATGTGTGGATACAGAGTATGTTGTGGAATCGCAGGTCACGACCGGAGGTGCTTATAATTATGCAAGCGCAGCGGGGATTCCATCGATCCTTCTGGAGCGCGGCGGCAGAGGGCTGTGGAGCCGTGCGGAGGTGGAGGCAGACAAAGCGGATGTGAGAAACGTACTGCATCATCTATACGGCGGAGCGGGAATGTCAGACGGTATGCGGACGGAAGAGGCTCTGCATGAAGCCGGGAAGCAGACGCTTCTGACAGACGTCCGTTACATAGATGCACCCTGCGGCGGATGCTGGTACCCGTTCTTTTCTGCAGGTGATATCTGTGAGAAGAGCGCGGTTCTCGGTGAGATCCGCGATTATTTTGGAAATGTCATCCATATCTGCCGTGCGGCGGAGCGCTGCGTGATTTTATACCAGACGGTCAGTCTCAATCTGCCGAAAGGAAGTCCGATGGTGGCTTATGGAGTGATCTGACTATGGGCGGCTTTGTCCGCCTGTTTTTTTGTGCACAAAAATCGGGAAATTGTGCGCAAAAAATAAAATACGGGGATTTTTCTTGTAGTTTTCCTTCAGACATGATATGTAAATGTTAATAGAATCGAAGCAGGCAGGGAGATATCATGCTGCCAGGATCAGGAGGATTTTTATGGGCAAAATGCTGCTTTCTCTGAAAAATATATACCGTTTGTTTGCGGTACAGGATTTTCCGGTGTACTCGGAGGCGGTGTTCAGCGAGAAGAACCGGCGCGGGCTGACGCTTGTAAAGTTCTGGCAGACCTATCTGGCGGAAGATTTTCGTACCGGACAATACGGAAAAATGATCTGGCGTTCTGAGGGAAAACGGAATCGCCACATTTCCACGGTGATCAACCGCACCGGCACCCGGCCCGCTTACGGTAATTACGAGGAGGAATGTGTCAGACTTCTTACGCCCCGGGCCTTAAAGCGTCAGCAGGAGCTTTTCGTGGATTTTCTTAAAGAAAGAGAATTTTCCCGGAAAGCTTTTTTGTGGAAGCTGAAAGCGTATCTGAACTGCCTGGAGGAGGATCCGTATTTCGACCAGGAATTGAGCCGGTACTTTCAAAGCTTTTATAAAAGCATTGAGGAAACGGGGATGGATGAGGAGCGTGGCTTACAGTACAGCGCATGGATGCTGACGCTGCTCACCGTATTTGCTCTGGCAGGGAGCCGGATGGGAAGGCTTAGAGAACAGACCTGCCTCGCCTCTTTTTCTGCGGAGACAGTGGAAGTGGAGCAGCTTTCTGAAAAAAGAAAAAAGTATATCAGATTTCTGACAAAGCAGACGGGAGAGCTGGGAAGGAGTCCTCTGCCGAGTCAGCATTTCTTTGGGCGGGAGCAGGAATTATTCGAACTCCGACAGATGGCGCTCACCGGCGGTCACTATCTTATTTCCGGTATGGGAGGCATCGGCAAGACAGAGCTGCTGCGTCAGCTTTTGCGTCTTTGCGCGGAGGAGAATCTCTGCGATATGGCGGCCCTCATTTCCTGGGAAAACAGCATGGCGATGAGCTTTGTCGCCGCCTTTGCAGAAACAGGACATACGGATCTGAACAAAAACTTTAAGGAAATATTAGCGCGTATCCGTCTTCTTGAAAATAAACGCGTGCTGATCTTTATTGATAATATAGACCACACTGCCGCAAAGGATCAGGGAGTGAAGGAGCTTTGCAGTCTGCCCGCAACGATCTTTGCAACCTCCCGGGTGAGGGAGCTGCCCGGATTCACCACTTTCGAGATCAAAAGTCTCAGCGCCGAGGCCGGCAGTCTGATCTTCCGGGATCATTACGGAAAAATACTGACGAAGGAAAGCCAGGTGGCGCTTCTGCAGATGCTGGAGCATGAGGGGAGCCGGCACCCGCTGACGCTGCGCTTCTTAGGCAGGACCGCCGGTTCCGGGAACTGGAGTCCGGAAGAGCTGAGAGATCGGTTTATGAGAGGCAGCGCGCTGGCTTTCCGGGAGGAAAAGGCGGCGTCGGTGTTTCTTAGACAGGTTTATGAGCGCGTGTATCAGCTCGATCATTTAAGCGGGAAGGACCGGCAGGTACTGGATATCTACACGAGATTACCCTACCGTGCTTATTCCGGAAGCTTTCTGTGGAAATACTTTATGGAACAGACGGAAAGCGCGGCACAGATAGAAAGACGGCTCGGGATGCTGTGCTGGCAGGGGTTCCTTGAAAAATCAGAAAATGGATTTTCCATGCACCCCTTTATAGCAGAGTGCCTGGAAAACCGCGGACCGGGACGGAAGGAATGCTTCTTTGAGCGGGTACTGGAACAGATGACGGCTCTTTTGGAGGGAACGGAAGGCCAGGGAGAGACATGTCCGGATGTTTTAACAAAGTATCTTGAGGGCGGGATGCTTGCGGATGCGTTTGCAAAGGTACCTCAGATCGGAGAAATCTGCCGCATTTTATTGTATTATGAGAAGAAAATGCAGACCGGCAGACGCTCCCGGCGTCAGATTGGAATTTTGCTGCTGGCTATCGAAGCGGTCGGTCGGATATACGGATTTTCCGGGGATATGTTCCGGCGGCTTGCACGTTTCCGGCAGGAATACCCGGATCTGCCTTTTGCATGGCGGCTCCGGTGCCTGATCCTGGAGGCATATGATCTTAGAGCGTCGGCAGAGGAATATGAACAAATATTCGCAGAGCTTGAAGCGGATGCTGCAAATGCCGGGCAGGGGAAAGAGTTGGCGGAGTATTTTTATGTGGCTTATATCAGGACGCTGATCCACGATGGAAAATTTAATAAGGCTCTGGAACAGTGCAGAGTATTCTGGGAAAAGATACAGGATGCAGGACTGAAATTGGAAATCTCACGTTATATCATAAAGATTCTTCTGGAGAAGAACGATTTCGAAGAGATCCCCTGCTGGATAAAGAGGAGCGAGAGCCTTTTGCCGCCGGAGCCGGATGCGGAGATGGTCAGAGAGGTTCTCATGCAAAAGGGCCGCTATTATTTTTTTACAGAACAGTGGGAGATGTTCCGGAAAGCGCAGGAGGAGCTTTGCGCGGGCATCGGGGAGGAGGATATTCTCTGGCAGTATCAGTTCTTTTACTGGAGGGGAATGGCTGAGCTTACCAGAGCGCAGGATGAGAGCGCGGTTGCATCCCTGGAAGCTGCGCGGGAGTACGCCCGCGCTTATTACGGGGAAAATCATACGGAGACGGCATATGTAAGCTATGCCCTGGGATTTTCTCTCTGCCGTATGGAGCAGTATGAAAAAGCTCTTTTCTATACGGAGGAAGCTCTGTCTATTTATGAACGGTATACGGCGACAAAGGGTATGGTCCGGCGCGCAAAAAATAATGTCGGTCATTTGAAAATGAAAATGGGAAAGCTTGCGGAGGCGCGCGTATACCTTACAGAAGTGTACGGGGAGCTGATCTCGGATATAGAGAACCGCGACATCCCGATTACTGCGCAGGTCTGCGATAATCTGGCACGGATCTTTCATGAGCTCGGGGACCGGGAAGAGGAACGGCGCTGGCTTACGGAGGCTGTCGGCTATATGGAGCAGGCATTTGGAACGGAGCATGAGATGACGAGGGAGGCAAAGGAGCGTCTGCAGTTACTGAGAACGGAGTGAACAGTAACCGGCTGGAAGAGTGCCCGGAGGGATAAAAGCGTACACAAAAGACGCAGGTTTGTGCACAAAAAGAACGAAGTACACGCAGGCAATAGGAAAAGTGCCGGAAGTATGGTATTTATAAAGAACTGGCAGCCAGAGAAGCGCCAGCTTCGAATGCCATAAAAGCAGGATAACAGGAGGAAAGAGAAACATGAAGAGAAACATGCTTTGCAGAAATTGCGGGCAAGAGATCCCGGAAAAGTATACGGCTTGCGCTCCACAAAAGCCCAAAGGAAACGGGATTCGCAGGGGTGTCACTCAAATCGCTGCAGTTGCAGCGGCATTTGTGACGGTATACACTGTTACCGGAGCCGGTAACTTCACACAGGCGAAAGCTTTTGATGTACCGGACAGTTTTACCTTTGATACCCAGGAAAAGGAAAACGAATGCAAAACGTTTGTCATGGAGGGCGATACAGGCCGCACATATACGAAGTTTTTTTATGGAGAGGACGGAATTGTCGATACAGTTTCCGGAGCAATCACGGTGTATGATGCAGCGGCGGTGGATGTAAGCTACCTGGACGGACTCAGAGAAGATGCCGAAATTGCATCGGATTTACTGGAAGAAATGGGCGTAAGCGATGCCTCCTTTGTGATAGTGACAGAAAATACTGAAAGCTATGATTACAGCGAGACGTTTGAATTTGCATCTTTGGAGGAGCATACGGACGTGGCGGAGCTGGCGGCAGCCTTTATCGGATTTGAGGCTGACAACGGCAGAATAACGATTGACAAAGCCGGGGAGGCTATGCTTGGCTTTGGTTATACCTTACTGGAGACGACCTATGACGTGCCGGATTTTTCAATGGATTTGGAGAAAGAGGAAAGCAGCGCGGAGACGGAAAACAGTATAGGAGCGGAAAGCAGTACGGAGGCGTATCCGGGAGAGTCGACCGACTGGCATGAGGGCAGCGCGGGAGTTTCGTGGATCACCTTTGATTTTCTGAACAGTAGGGTGAATCTGATCCGCGGTCACATTTACAGTACGGACATTCCGGATGGAAGCAGCTTCGTAAACGCCGCTCAGGCGGCAGAGATGCGTCTGGAGGAACTGAAAGCGGGCGGCTACATGTATCGCGAAAACTCTTCCCTGATCATCATAGCAGAGGATGCTGCATCCGGCGGATACAGGGTGGATTTTGTTTTCAGTTGTCTGGATAAAGACCCTTATGTGGCGGAGCTGGCGACATCGCTTCTGGGAATTGAAATGGAAGCGGGAGAAATAGATTATCTTACAGCGTCGCGTACAGTGAGAGCAGGTTTTGGTCTTGACGATGGAGGCGTCTGGGGATGGGAAGGCAGGGATTTTGAAATTAAATATTCGGATTCGGGCTACGATTATTGCAGGGTTGGTTTGCAGAGCGAAGAAGATTCTGCTTTTGTGTCCAGGGTGACTGTGGATGTGAATTTAAATTCCAGCGTGGACGGATATGAAGATCTGGTGACAAGTTATGTGATGATGACAGAAAAAATCAGACAAAGTGACTGGTCGGAGCTTGTTTCCATCAGCATTGGGGAAGAAGAATATCAAGAGGACTATTTCTGGGTGTGGCTGGATTTTCAGTGTCTGGATGAAGGGAATCCGGATGCGGCTGCATTTGTTGCGGAGTGTCTGGGACTCCCCGTACAAAGCGGATTCCTGCTGGCGGAGGAATGCGGGCAGTCTTTGCTGGATCAGGGCTTTGCTCTGACAGGACAGAATGGATGGTCGACCAGAGAGTAAGACCAAAAGGAACTGCATCGCATTCCTCTGGCGTTAAGAATAAGAACATTAAGAAAAAGTAGAAATTGTATTTAGAAGAATCAAAATGAAACGGCAAGCCAGACGGAAATGCAAGATAGAAGGAGGAGCAGATTATAAGCAGGTTTTGTGAAAAGCTGAAAGCTGTGATGATACTTGCGGCAATGGCTGCAGCAGCATCTGTTATGGCAAACAGAAGAGCAATTTTTGACGGATTGCAGCAGACCGCAAATATACAAAACAAACAGCCGGAAGGGCTGGACGGGGAGATGTTTCCTTTTTACGCCCTGCTGCCAGACCGGGAAAAAGTAGTATATGAAGAAATATTAGCCGGTATTGAAAATGGAGAAAAGGAGATAGTTCCCTCTTACGAATTACGCAGATCGACTGTCAGCAATATTTTACATTACATATCGTACGATCAGCCTCAGTTATTCTGGTACGAGTCAAACGATTGCCTTTTTACATGCGGCGGCGATACAGAGAAGGTTTTGAAAATAGAGATTGGATATAATATCCTCGCCCAGGATCTGGAGCATAATCGGGCGCTGGTGGAGGATGCTGCCGACAGAGTATTGCAGGAAGCGGACGGTCTTTCTGATATAGAGGCAGAGAGATTTTTTCATGATTATCTGTGCAAAAATACAACCTATCAGTCGGGTGCATATGATCAAAACATTTACAGCGTTTTTGTTGAAAATAGAACGGTATGTTCTGGTTATACGCGTGCGTTTCAATATCTGATGATGAAACGGGGCGTTCCCTGCTATTTTTGTGTGGGTACACTTTACAGTATGGAAGAAAGAGACTGGGTCTATCATGCATGGAATCTGATAAAAATCAATGGGAATTATTATAATTGTGATGTTACATGGGATGATTTTTATAATGAAGCAGACAAATATCCGTCTTATATAGCCTATGAGTATTTCAATACATTGGATGCGCAAATTATCTTTGAGGTTGAAAGCGGTCTTGGACGGTTAAGAACAGGAGAGGGAATGCTGCTGCCGGCGTGCGATGCTGACGATGTGAGTTATCAGGCGCTGTACGGGACAGAGTGGGAATATGATGTAATAGGTCAGTTAGGACTTGACGGTACACATATGATAGATTCTGTCGAATCGTTTTTCGATTTTCTTTATACGCAGGCGATAAACAGAGGAATTGGGGACCACCGTCTCACCTTTCTTGTAAAGGGCAGTGATACCATAGAGCAGATAGAAAATCTTTCCGGTGACGAGTACCAATATAGTCTGATTTATCCGGTGGCGGATTATATCGGCAGTTCCGGCTGGTCAGGCATGAACTTTCAGTATCAATACTATCCGTTGTGTCCGTATGACGAATATTTTTATATGGAATATCAATTGGATTTCTATTAACGAATGAAGGAGGAACAAGCAGAATGTTTTGTCAGAATTGCGGGAAGCAGATTCCGGAAAATGCAAAATTTTGCAACCATTGCGGCGCAGCACAGGTTAGTAACGCCGCGCAGAAGACATCCCGAAACAATACGCAGCCACAGCAGCGGCAGTCGGATCAGCAGATTGATGAAAAAGCCTTTAAGAAGTATGTGACGCCATATATAGCGCGGAATATTTTTATTGTGATGTGCGGTCTTACAATAGCCTGTTTATTCATATTGCCGCAGGGAGCATTTATCTACGGGGGCGTGGCAATCTGCTTTGGGATACCGTGGGCGATAGGCAGAAGCCGTGTAAGCAAAGGCATTTCTGCCATGTGCACGTCGGGTGCCTATGAAGAAATGCTTCGGGAATTTGCCGCTTCCTCGCCTATACTTGACGGGAAGGTCCGTTATAGTGAAAACTATGTTTTTGGAAAAGGCTCCGGCCGTTTCTTCCGGTACAGGGATATCGGATGGGTTTACCGGCATAGGGTAAGCTATTTGTTTATCCCGATCATGTCAGAAGCAATGATTGGCGATAATAAGGGAAAAATAGGATCCTTCTGCAAATTAAAACTGAGCAATAATGCAGGAAGCGAGGAAATAAAGGCGCTTGCTGCGCTTATTCACACAAAAAATCCGCAGGTTCTGTTGGGATTTGATGCGGCAAGACAGAAGGAATACAAACATAGGACACGATGAGGTGATATGAAGGACCGGGGGGGACTGCTAAATTAAAAAAAAGCTGGCAAAATACTCGGTACCACATTTGTATGTGTAATTGCATTTATAGCGGCGAGTACCGAAAAAGAACGAACAAATGCGTGAATATAATAGAAAAATTACTGAAAGTATGGTATGATAAAAAGCTGACAGTTGGGGAAGCGTCAGCTTTGGATGACATAAAAAGGATAGGAGGAAAAGGAAAATGAGAGGGAACAGAAAGTGCGCGATGATGACTGTTTTTGCAGTTGGAGCAGCAGCGGCATTGTCCTTGACGGCGAGTGCGGAGATATCACTGGAAAAGGCATATGAAGTGGCGGGGACGGGCAGATTTGTGAACGGCTCTAACCTGTTGATCATGGAGGGCAATTCCGGCTATTATCTTACCTCTATGGACGGACAGGTAAAGTCAGAGGAGATTTATAGAAGAACGACGGAAAATGAGTATGGAATGATTATTGTAAATCAAAATAACGAAGAGCTTAACAATACCGGCGCATTAAATCAGAACGGTCAGGAGATGATCCCGACAAAATATGGAGACATCAATGTGCTGAATGACGAGTGGGCGCTGGGTATTACGCTGAAGGAAGCAACTGCCGATCAGTACGATTATGAAAATCTCTGGGGTGACGAGGCTTACTACCTGATCGATACGGTGGATGTTTACCATGTGGCGGACGGAGCAGCAACCTGCCTTGCTACGCTTCCGAGAGAAAATATTATGGATGTAAAGGCATACGGTTCCTATATTAACATTCAGGATCGGGCAACCGGTACTGTGGATACCTATGATGCTTCCTTTCAGAAAGTAGCTTCGGATGTCGGGGATATTTATGCAGAGCCGGAAGCAAATGTCAAACTGGTTGTTTACCGTGAGGATGGGAAGTACGGCGTGAAGGATGCACAGGGAAATATCGTGACAGAACCGTCGTTCAGTATGATTGGAGATTTCAGGTATGGGTATGCTGAGGTGTACAGCGACGATAAAAGAGGACTGATCGACGGGCAGGGCAATGTGGTCGTCGAGCCGGTTTACGATGATGTTGAGAGCCTGTTTTACCTGCCCTATGTCAATGAATACGGAGCAGGCTATGGCTATAATGCAAACGGCTATTTCGCTGTGGTACAGGACGGAAAATTTGGATATATAGATAGTCAGGGAAATACGACCATGGAACCGAAATATTCAGAAAGTGCGGTAGAGGTGAACGGTGTTACGGCTATTCTGACGGATCTGGAAGGAAATGAACGGCTTCTTGCTGCGGACGGAACAGAAACAGTGGTAGAGGGATATGAGAGGATCGTCCCGCTGCAGAATGGAAGCGGCTTCTATTACAGAACAGAGGATGCCGAATATAACGAAGGTATGATCGACTGGCATGGCAATGAGATTATTCCGTGTGAAAATGATGACATTGTGATCTCCGGCGACGGAAAATATGTGCTTGTGGATGCTGATTACAGCGACGGTATAGTTGAGATTTATAAGCTTCCGGGTGCAGAAACAGAAGCACTGGCGGAAGAAACCACAGCGGCAGCGGAAACAGAAGCGCCGACGGAAGAGACTGCGGCGGCAGCGGAAACAGAAGCGCCGGCGCAAGAGACCGCAGCGGCAGCGGAAACAGAAGCGCCGGCGGAAGAGACCGCGGCGGCAGCGGAAACAGAAGCATCGGCGGAAGAAACCACGGCGGCAGCGGAAACGGAAGCGCCGGCGGAAGAAACCGGAGACACAGGTTCCGCTAAAGCGCTTCTGGAGAGCGCAGCGACTCTTCTTGACAATGACAGTGCCGAAATACGGACATCCGTAAAAATTCTTGTTCAGCAGGCTGCAGCCGCGATCGGCGACCAGAATGAAGCAGCGGTGATCTTGCTGGATAATGTGCTTGAGATGCTGGAAACAGAGGGGACAGATGCGGCAGGCATCAAAGGAGTCATTACGAGCGTGACTGCGCTGCTGTAAAAAATGTTGCGGACGTGCGTCTGCACGCCGAACAAAAGAGCCGTGCAGCTTCATGTGCTGTGCACGGCTTTTTTGTATCGTGAAAAGTACAAGAATTTTTATTTTTTGCGCAAGGGAAAATAGACAAGTTGCCAGATTTGTGATATGATAAATCCATATGAGAAGCTTCGGGCGCTGTCGGGCGTGCAGGGCACGGGCTTCGTGTCATATGGTACACATATGAAACAATGAATCCTTTGGGATTCAAAAAAATAAGGAGGAATATCAAAAATGGCAAGAAAAATGAAAACCATGGATGGTAACCATGCTGCAGCTCATGCTTCTTATGCATACAGTGATGTGGCGGCTATCTTCCCGATCACCCCGTCATCTGTTATGGCTGAAGCTACAGACGAATGGGCAACCCAGGGCAGAAAGAACATCTTTGGCCAGGAAGTTCAGGTTACAGAGATGCAGTCCGAGGCAGGTGCAGCAGGCGCTGTACACGGTTCCCTGTCAGCAGGTGCTCTGACAACTACCTACACAGCTTCTCAGGGTCTTCTTCTGATGATCCCGAACCTGTACAAAATCGCTGGTGAGCAGCTTCCGGGCGTATTCAACGTATCCGCTCGTGCGATCGCAAGCCATGCGCTTTCCATCTTCGGAGATCACTCCGACGTTTACGCATGTCGTCAGACAGGTGCAGCTATGCTGTGCGAATCTTCCGTACAGGAAGTTATGGACCTTACACCGGTTGCACACTGTGCAGCAATCAAAGGACGTATCCCGTTCATCAACTTCTTCGATGGTTTCCGTACCTCTCACGAGATCCAGAAGATCGAGACATGGGATTACGAAGATCTGAAAGATATGGTAGATATGGATGCAGTTGATGCATTCAGAAAACATGCGCTGAATCCGAATCATCCGTGCCAGAGAGGTTCTGCACAGAACCCGGATATCTTCTTCCAGGCAAGAGAAGCATGTAACCCGTACTATGATGCTATGCCGGCAATCGTACAGGAATACATGGATAAAGTAAACGCTAAGATCGGCACAAACTACAAGCTGTTCAACTACTACGGCGCAGAGGATGCTGAAAAAGTTATCGTAGCAATGGGTTCCGTATGTGATACCATCGAAGAGACCATCGACTACCTGATGGCAGCAGGCGAGAAGGTCGGCGTTGTAAAGGTTCGTCTTTACAGACCGTTCAGCGCAGAGGCTCTGATCGCAGCTATCCCGGAGACCGTGAAGCAGATCACCGTTCTCGACAGAACAAAAGAGCCGGGCGCTATGGGCGAGCCGCTGTTCCTGGATGTTGTTGCAGCTCTGAAGGGATCTAAATTCGATTCTGTTCCGGTATTCACAGGACGTTATGGCCTTGGTTCCAAGGATACCACACCGGCACAGATCGTTGCAGTATACAACAATACAACAAAACAGAAATTCACCCTTGGTATCGTAGATGATGTTACCAACCTGTCTCTGGAACTGGGCGCTCCGCTCGTTACCACACCGGAAGGAACCATCAACTGCAAATTCTGGGGTCTGGGCGCAGACGGTACCGTAGGTGCTAATAAGAACTCCATCAAGATCATCGGCGACAACACCGATATGTACGCACAGGCTTACTTCGATTATGACTCCAAGAAGTCCGGCGGTGTTACCATGTCTCACCTTCGTTTTGGTAAGAAGCCGATTAAATCTACCTACCTTATTCATAAGGCAAACTTCGTTGCATGCCACAATCCGTCCTATGTACGCAAGTACAACATGGTACAGGAGCTGGTAGACGGCGGTACATTCCTTCTGAACTGCCCGTGGGATATGGAAGGTATCGAGAAGCATCTTCCGGGACAGGTTAAGAGCTTTATCGCAAACCACAACATCAAATTCTATGTAATTGATGGTATTAAGATCGGTAAGGAGATTGGTCTTGGACAGCGTATCAACACTGTTCTGCAGTCCGCATTCTTCAAACTGGCGAACATCATTCCGGAGGAGCAGGCGATCGACCTTATGAAGGCTGCTGCAAAGGCTACCTACGGACGTAAGGGTGACGCGATCGTTCAGATGAACTATGACGCAATCGACGCCGGCGCAAAGCAGGTTGTTGAAATCACCGTTCCGGAAAGCTGGAAGGATGCTGCAGAGGAAGATATCATCGCAAAGGATGTTACCGGAAAGAGACAGGATGTTGTTGATTTCGTAAATACCGTACAGCACGCTGTAAACGCACAGGAAGGAAACAATCTGCCGGTATCTGCATTCAAGGATTATGTGGATGGTTCCACACCGTCCGGCGCTGCTGCATTCGAGAAGCGCGGCATCGCAGTAGATATCCCGGTTTGGAATCCGGAAAACTGTATCCAGTGTAACAGATGTTCTTATGTCTGCCCGCACGCTGTTATCCGTCCGATCGCTCTAACAGAAGAGGAAGCGGCTGCAGCTCCGGAAGGAATGAAGACTCTGCCGATGACCGGTATGGCTGGCTACAAGTTCGCTATGGTAGTATCCGCTTACGACTGTACCGGATGCGGTTCCTGCGCAAATGTCTGCCCGGGCAAGAAGGGTGCAAAGGCGCTCACCATGGAAAACATGGAAGCAAACGCAGCAAGCCAGAAGTACTTCGACTACGGCGTAGAGCTGCCGATCAAGACAGATGTTGTAGAGAAATTCAAAGAAAATACCGTAAAAGGTTCTCAGTTCAAACAGCCGCTGCTTGAGTTCTCAGGCGCATGCGCAGGCTGTGGCGAGACACCGTACGCAAAACTGATCACCCAGCTGTTCGGTGACAGAATGTATGTTGCAAACGCAACAGGATGCTCCTCTATCTGGGGTAACTCTTCACCGTCCACACCGTACACTGTAAACGCTAAGGGACAGGGCCCGGCATGGTCCAACTCTCTGTTCGAGGATAACGCAGAGTTCGGTTATGGTATGCTGCTGGCTCAGAAAGCGCTCCGTGACGGTCTGAAAGTAAAGGTACAGGCTCTGCTTGACTGCGACTGCTGCGGCGAAGACGTAAAGGCTGCTGCACAGGAATGGCTGGATACCTTCAGCGTAGGCGGCGCAAACAGCGTAGCTACTGACAAGCTTGTTGCAGCATGCGAGGCATGCGGATGCGACGACTGCCAGGAGGTTCTGAAGAACAAAGACTTCCTCGCTAAGAAATCTCAGTGGATCTTCGGCGGCGACGGATGGGCATACGATATCGGATTCGGCGGCGTTGACCACGTTCTTGCAAGCGGCATGGACATCAACGTAATGGTATTCGATACCGAGGTTTACTCCAACACAGGCGGACAGGCTTCCAAGGCTACACAGCCGGGTGCTATCGCACAGTTCGCTGCTGCAGGTAAAGAAGTGAAGAAGAAAGATATGGCTTCCATCGCTATGTCCTACGGCTATGTATACGTAGCACAGATCGCTATGGGTGCTGATTACAACCAGACCGTTAAGGCTCTTGCAGAGGCAGAGGCTTATCCGGGACCGTCACTGATCATCGCTTACGCTCCGTGTATCAACCATGGTATCAAGAAGGGCATGAGCAAGGCTCAGACCGAGGAAGAGCTGGCTGTAAAGACTGGTTACTGGCATCTGTTCCGCTTCAATCCGCAGGCGGAGAACAAGTTCACCCTGGATTCCAAGGCTCCGGACTACACCGGATACGAAGAGTTCCTCAACGGCGAGGTACGTTACAATTCTCTGAAGCGTGCTAATCCGGAAAGAGCTGCAAGACTCTTCGCAAAGAACCAGAAGTGCAACGAAGAAAGATATGCATATCTGAACAAACTGGTTGGGCTGCACGCAGCAGACAAAGAGTAAATTTAGATAATTTACGGGGACCGGCGCATATGCGCCGGTCCTTTTTTGCGGTTGCCGTACATCCAAAGGAAGCTGCCTGGCGGATTCACTGAAAAATTTTCTGTGCAAATTCCACACGAAAAAACGTCTGCGGGACGTTTTTGTCGTATGCGTAGCAACAAAAAAAGCTGACAACAGACGTCAGCTTTTTCTGCATATTTTTAGGATGTTATTTGGCGTTTGTTAAGCTGCCTTCGGCTTCGCTTCTTTTGTCTTCTTCATATACAGAGAGATCTCTGAAAACAGGAAGCTGAGTACCAGGAGCGCCGCACAGATGTAAATCTCGTTCATGTGCTGGAACGGCTCGATTCCGTAAATGGTATCGGAGATCGGCCAGATCATCATGCGGATGAACATCAGAAATGCGATGCCGCTGCCTGCGCAGAGCACTACCGGAGCGTATGCCGCGATCTTATTGATCAGCAGCATCACGATAGCGACGCCTGCGGTGATACCAAGAAGAAGGCAGATGTTTGAATCATAAATTTTTTCCTTGTATGTGATAGAACTGAATTTTGTCCCGTACATAAAAGCGGATACAGCGCAAAGAACCGCGGCGATAATGCCGACATAAAAGCCGAGCGCTTTTTTTACGGGGGCTTTTTGTGTGTTTGTCATAAGAAAACTCCTTTCCCTCTCGATTCTTAGATTAGGAATACAGCTTAAAAGAGAGCAGCGGGCGCGCTGCGCGCCGGTGTACGGACAGGCGAACGTGCTTCTTTTAAATTTTTCATGCGCGTCTCAGAATTTGTCCGCAGCCGTCCGAAAACCGCATTTTCCGGATACCGTGCAGAAAAATCCGCAGAAAACTCACGCATATCGTCAAAAACAATTATGACATGGAATAGGATTTCTGTCAAATTGCCGGAAAATGAATAAACGGTTTCGGAAAATACATTTTTGGCATTTTACGACTCAATAAAAAGAATCCACGACAAAAATAATGGTTCGTGTGAGGAAAAAGAACGCGAATGAATAGGATGTCACATTGCGGCGCGTCGGGAATCGTACACGACAGGAGATAAGACTTCCCAAAAACAGAAAAAATGCCTATAATAAGGACAACTATATGTATTTGTTTTGTATAAAAATACCCTGCGTCAATCGCGCATCTGAATCCGGTGTGGTGCAAAAAAGACGAAGGTTATGCAAAACAGCGCGCAGCTTCCCCGCATGGAGGCCGTGCAGATACGGAGTTAAGGTTAAGTCACACACAATTTTCAAGAAAGAGAGGAGACTGCATATGAGGTCCTCAAAGAAAAGAACGCTCAAGAAGGTTTTAACGAACATCTTTGTTGTTTTGCTGGTGCTCGTGTATTTCGGCAGCTCGGTCGCAAGCGAGTTTACCGGACAGATCAATTCTTTCCTGGGTATTTCTACATCCAAAATGGTCAAAAAGGATGGAAGTCCTGTTGACGAAAATGATTATGCAAGATACTATGACAGCGAATTTACATCGGTTGCCGACTTAAAGGCTGCCGGACTTGCAAAGGTACGTGAGGTGGAAGGCGAGGGCGCCGTTCTGCTGAAAAACGATAATAACACACTGCCGCTGCAGGGAACAGACGTATCCCTCTTTGGTGCAACGGCAATCTCCCCGGTATACGGCGGTACCGGCTCCGGCGCGGTATCCTCCGCGGACGCTCCTTCCTATAAGGACGTCATGGAAGAGGGCGGCTTTACGGTCGTGAACAGCGACCTGCTCGACTGGTACCTGGAGGAGGAATACGGACGCGATTTTGATGATGGAAACATCAACGAGGCTTCCTGGAAAAGCATCAATAAGTCTGACGCTGCAAGCAGCTTCGGCAACGGCGAGACCGCGATCTTTGTGGTTGGCCGTGTGGGCGGCGAGGCAAACGACCTCAAGAGCGTAAACCACGACGACGGCAAAAACGGCGATTATCTGACTTTAAACAAAAACGAGCGCTCCATTCTGGAAGGGCTGAAGGAGCTGAAGGATGCAGGCGATATTTCCTCTATTGTTGTGCTGATCAACAGCGCAAACCCGATTTCCGCGGAGTTCATCAACGAAGAGGATTACGGCGTTGACGCGGCGCTGTGGATCGGTTCTGTCGGACAGACCGGTCTTTATGCGGTGGCTGATATCCTCTCCGGCTCGGTGAATCCGTCCGGTTCGCTCCCGGATACCTGGTGGGTGGACAACCTGCTTGACCCGGCGATGGCAAACTTCGGAAGCTACACCTATGAAGGCTCTGACGGTTACGATTTTGGTTCCCACGGACGTGTATACAATATGTATGTTGTATATCAGGAGGGCATTTATGTCGGCTATCGCTACACCGAGACGCGTTATGAGGACGTAGTGCTTGGCACGGAGAATGTTGGCGACTACGAGTATGACGAGGTTGTGGCATATCCGTTCGGCTACGGTTTAAGCTACACCGAATTTGAAATGTCCGATATGGAAGTGACGAAGAGCGGCGAAGGTCAGGAGACGACCTACACGATCAATGTCAACGTGACGAACACCGGCGACGTGGCTGGTAAGAAGGCAGTGCAGATCTATGCGCAGAAGCCGTACACCGACTACGACAAAGAAAACCAGATTGAAAAGGCGGCGGTAGAGCTGGTTGGCTACGGCAAGACGCAGATGCTCGAACCGGGCGCAAGCGAGACCGTTACCGTAGAGGTGCCGGAGTACTTCCTTACCTCTTATGACGCATACGGCACCGGCGTTTACATTCTGGACGAAGGGAAGTATTACTTCACGGCGGCGGACAACTCCCATGCTGCGGCAAACAACATTCTTGCTGCAAAGGGCAAAAAGGTATCCGACGGCATGACAGAGGATGGCAATGCGGACATGGTTTACGATGTAGACTATGATTTCGACAGCGAGACCTATGCGACGGCATACGGCACCGGCAACGAAGTGACCAGCCTGTTTGCGGACGCGGATATCAACCGCTACGAGGGCAGAGGCGACAACTCCGTTACCTATATTACCCGCAGCGACTGGGAGGGCACGACCATGATGTTCACCCCGGACGATGACGAGGGATGGAATACGAACTATGTGAAACTGACGATGACGGATCAGATCGCAGCGGACGTTGTGCTTGACGATGCGGATATCCCGGAGAACGACGGAAACTGGCCGACGATGGGTTCCACGGAGACAGAGTACCAGTTAATCGACATGCTGCAGGACGATGCGGGCAATCCGATCCCGTACAGCGATGCGAAGTGGGAGGAATTCCTCGACCAGCTCACCTACAGCCAGCTCAGCAAGCTGTGCGCGGTTGGTCTTCGTATGACGGTTGCGGTACAGGAAATCGGCAAACCGGAAACGCTCGACCACAACGGACCGAGCGGTGTGACACAGGCATACAGCATCGGACCGAATGGTTATGCAACACAGACGAATGACCCGGATAAGGATCAGACGGGTACCTGCTATCCGTGCAACGGTATCATCGCGGCAACCTTCAACGACCAGCTTGTAGAGGAAGTCGGTACGCTGATCGGCGAGGACGCTATGTGGGCAGGCTATGCAGGCTTCTACGGCACTGGCCTTAATATCCACCGCACACCGTACGCGGGACGTGTATTTGAGTATTATTCTGAGGACGGTATCCTCACCGGTCTGATCGCAGGCGTGGAGACGGCGGCGATCCAGGCAAAGGGCGTATATGTTTACAACAAGCATTTCGTTCTGAATGATCAGGAGGAACAGAGACAGGGTATCGGTACCTGGTGCAATGAGCAGGCGCTGCGTGAGCTTTACTTAAGAGCATTCGAGCTTCCGATCGTAAATTCGGATGCGAAGTGTGTGATGACGGCGTTCAACCGTCTCGGCGCAATGTGGTCCGGCGCAATGTACAACCTGCAGACGGCATGGCTGCGCGGTGAGGCCGGTATGACTGGTTTCGCAGTAACCGATATGTACGACGGCAGCTACATGTCCAAGCCGCACGAGGTTCTGGCAGGAAATGATATCCCGGACAACTATCCGGGCGTGAGCGGAACGAATGTGGAGGGCGCAGCGAGCGACCTTGGCTTTGAATTTGCAGACTATGCTCCGGGAGCTTCCAAGGAGAACGCACAGATCGCACAGGCGATGAGAGAATCTGCACACCGCATTTTGTACACGGTAGTACATTCCCGCGGTATGGACGGCATCAGCGCGGATACGATGATCGTGCATGTGACGCCGTGGTGGTCCACGCTGCTGACGACACTGACATACGTGTTTGCAGTGCTGTCGCTGCTAAGCGCACTCTGGCTGATCCTTGATATTGCAGGCTTTAGCTTCAAAAAGAAAAAGAAGGCGTAATCCGGCACAGGTCCGGGCAGTTTCTGCCCGGACCCTGAAAAGAAAGGAAAAAGACTATGAGAAGACGTGAGAGTCTGCTGAACCGGGAATGGCAGTTTGCCGGCCCCGACAAAAAAATTACAACCGTCCGCCTTCCCCATACCTGGAATAATATCGACGGACAGGACGGCGGCAACGATTATTACCGCGGTACCTGCACCTACACCACCACCTTTGCGGCGCCTTCCTTCGATCCGGAGACGGAGTGCGTGTATCTGGAATTTGACGGCGTGAACGCGACGGCGGACGTCACCTTAAACGGACGCGCCTGCTGTCATCACGACGGCGGCTATTCCACCTTCCGCGTGGAGGTGACAGACCTTCTGCAGACGGAAAACGATCTGCAGGTGGCGGTGGACAACAGTGTGAATGACCACGTGTATCCGCAGAAGGCGGACTTTACCTTCTACGGCGGCATTTACCGCGATGTAAAGACCATCGTGGTTCATAAAAAGCATTTTGACATGGATCACTTCGGCGGACCGGGCGTGAAGATCACGCCGGTTGTGGACGGAGAGGACGCAAAGGTAACTGTGGAGAGCTGGAACAATGCGCCGGAGGCGGAGACGGTGATCACCATTCTGGACGCTGCCGGGAAACCGGCTGCGGCTGGCGCGGGAAGCAATGCGGTGATCGTGATGAAGAAGCCGCACCGCTGGGACGGCGTAAAGGATCCGTACCTGTACACGGCGGTGGTTGAGCTGAAGGAAGACGGCATCGTGCTCGATGAGGTGCGCCTGCGTTTCGGCGTGCGTGCATTCCATGTGGATAAGGACAAGGGCTTTTTCTTAAACGGCCGCTGCTATCCGCTGCGGGGCGTATCGCGCCACCAGGACAGAAAAGGCCTGGGCAATGCAATTACAGAAGCTGAGCATGATGAGGACCTGGAGCTGATCCGCGAGATGGGCGCCACCTCTATCCGCCTTGCGCATTATCAGCACAGCCAGTATTTCTACGACCGCTGTGATGAGATGGGCTTTGTGGTGTGGGCGGAGATCCCCTATATTTCCGAGCATCTGCCGAAGGGACGCGAAAACACGATCTCGCAGATGAAGGAGCTGATTACTCAGAATTATCACCATGCCTGTATCGTGTGCTGGGGCGTGTCGAATGAGATTACGATCTCAACGAAGGACAAGAAGGACATGCTGGATAACCATCATGTGCTGAATGATCTCTGTCATGAGATGGATTCTACGCGTCTGACGACGCTTGCCTGCTACGCGATGTGCGGACCGTTCAACAAGGTGGCGCATATCACGGATATCGTGGGCTGGAATCTGTACCTTGGCTGGTATGTGCCAGGGCTGTTTTTAAACGACCTCTGGATCAGTTTCTTCCATCTGGTGTACCCGAAGCGCTCCCTGTGCTTCTCGGAGTACGGCTGTGAGGGTATGCCGAATCTTCACTCGGAGCATCCGCGCCGCGGTGACCACACGGAGGAATATCAGGCGAAGTATCACGAATTTATGCTGCGCTGCTTTGAGCGGCATCCGTATATGTGGGCAAATTACGTGTGGAATATGTTTGACTTCGCAGCCGACGCGAGAGATCAGGGCGGCGAGCCGGGCATGAACCACAAAGGGCTTGTGACCTTCGACCGCAAGACGAAGAAGGACAGCTTCTATTTATACAAGGCGTTCTGGAGTGACGAGCCGTTCGTGCATATCGCCGGGAAGCGCATGGCTGACCGCACGGGTGCAGAGACGAAGGTGAAGATCTACACGAACCAGCCGCATGTGAAGCTGTACAACAACGGCAAGGTGATGGGCGAGGCGGATGCGGATAAGGTAGTTACCTTTACGGTTCCGCTTTCCGATGTGAACAAGCTGGAGGTGCGCGCGGGCAAGCTGCGCGACACGGCGGTGCTCAGAAAGGTGAGCAGCCCGAATCCGTCCTATAAACTGAAAAAGGATAAAAACAGGCAGAAGAGCAACTGGGTATAAGGCGCTTATCCTGCTGTAGAAAAAAGAAAGGAGTCTGTGGAAATGAGTAATAATTCTGCAAAGACGACCGGGCAGGACAGCATGAACCGCGCGAAAGCGTATCAGCTTGTGCTTTTCCCGCTGAACAACGGCGCGACAAATGTATACTTTGTGTTAGTGCTTTCCTACATCGCGATGTTCGGCAACGGCGTGCTCGGCCTGTTGATGGCGTTTGCGACTATCATGGTGACGGCGATGCGTCTCTGCGATGCAATCACCGATCCGATCATTGGCGCGCTGATTGACCGCACCAGCGGCAAATTTGGCAAATTCCGTCCGTTTATGATCATCGGCAACCTTGTCATGGCGGCGAGTGTGCTGGTGCTGTATCTGTTTACCCCGCTGATCCCGGAATCTATGATGTGGCTGCGCTATGTGCTGTTTGTGCTGCTGTATTTTATCTGGGTGATCGGTTATACCTTCCAGACCTCCTGCACCCGTTCCGGGCAGACGGTTCTGACAAATGATCCGAAGCAGCGCCCGATGTTTACGCTGTTCAATACGGTTGGAAGCCTTATCGGTATGGGGGCGATGCAGTTCCTGGCACCGATCATCCGTTCCAACGTTGGCGACTACAACACGGCGGAATTTTACCGTGTGCTCGCCCCGCTTGGCATCGTGATCTCGATCGTGCTGACGATCCTGGCAGTGATCGGTATCTGGGAGAAGGACCAGCCGAAGTATTACGGCATCGGCGGAGCAAACGCCGAGAAGGTAAAGGTTTCCGAGTACATTGCAATTATCAAGGGCAACAAGCCGATGCAGCGTCTGATGGTTGCCGGTGCGGGCTGTAAGCTGGCACTCGCTATCGCCACAAACGTGTCCGTACTGTGTATGCTGTACGGCTGTATGATGGGAGATTACGACGGACTGTATCTGCCGATGATGGTGCTCGGCTATGCATGCTCGGCGCCGTTCTTCCTGCTGACGATCCGCACTTCTCAGAAGGAGGGGCAGAAGGCATCTCTGGAGAAATATGTGCGCCTGGCGCTGATCATGTACGTAGGCGTGCTTGTACTGCTGCTCTTCTGGAGGCAGGGCGACCCGGCATTCAACCTTTCCCTTATGGGAGAGAATGGGCTTTCCATTAATCTGTACACGATCCTGTTTATCGTATTCTTTGGCATCGGCTATGGAGCGTACTATTCTACTGCAGATATGCCGATCCCGATGGTTGCGGACTGCTCGGACTACGAGACGTACCGCTCCGGCAAATATATTCCGGGTATCATGGGTACGCTGTTCAGTCTGGTAGATAAGCTGGTTTCCTCGCTCGCTACCACGGTTGTTGCGATTGCGGTATCGTTTATCGGTCTTTCTGACCTTCCGGCAGCAGAGACGCCGTATGCGCCCGGCATGAACTGGGTGGTGATCGTGCTGTTCTGCATCATCCCGATGCTGGCATGGATCGCGACGCTGATCGCGATGAAGGGCTACACGCTGACCGGATCAAAGATGAAGGAAATCCAGGCGGTGAACGCGGCAAGAAAAGCGGCGATCGCTGACGGCAAGACGATGGAGCAGGCGATGAAGATGTATCAGACCATCGATCAGGTTCCGGCGGAATTTAAATCTTAATGGAAAGCTGCCGCGAATAGTAGTTTTTAACAATAATTTTGTACAATTTTGTATGATTTCTCATTTGTAAAATTGACATTTCTATATTATAATAGGGTATAGAAGTGGCGGAATGACCGCTGAATGCGATATCCTGACGGATATACGCTTCGGCGGTCGTTTTTATGATATTAATGGGGGAGGAAGAGCGATGCTTCTGATTGCAGTCGTGGACGATGACACGAAAGAAATGCAGGAACTGGTTGACTGTGTGGAACATTATTTTAATGCAAAGGGAGAGGAGCACGTGATCCACCGGTATTATGACGGTGTGGAGTTTATCCGCAGCCGGGAGCTTTATAATATCGTATTCCTAGATATCCGTCTGGGCGAGATGGACGGGCTGGATGCGGCGAAATTCCTGCGCATTGTCAACAAGGAGGCGCAGCTTATTTTCGTGACGCATATGGCGCAGTTTGCCATACGCGGCTACGAGGTGGACGCGATGGACTTTATCATCAAGCCGATTGATCAGTTTTCCATCGACCGCGTGCTGGAGAAGGCGATCAAGCGCATCAGCGACAGTACCAATGTTACGCTTGCTTTAAAAACCTCGGACGGCATCGTGAGCATTCCCTCGAACAGCATCTATTTCGTGGAGGTGTACGACCATGACCTCATTTACCACACCGAGCAGGGCGATTACAAGGTGCGCGGCAGGCTGGGCGAAGTGCGCAAAAAGCTGGACGACCGCAATTTTATCCAGTGCAACCGCTCCTATCTGGTAAATATGCGCCACATTAAACGGGTAGGAAGCGATTTTGTGGAAGTAAACAACGAGCGCGTGCAGATTTCAAAGTCGCATCAGAAGGAGATAGAGCAGCGCTTCATTAACTTTCTGGGGAAAAGCGTATGATGACGCCGGTCTGGTGGATCCGGGAGATAGACTGGCGCATATCCTCCGGGATCATCTTTTTCATTCATCTGGTCATGTGGAACAAGGCGGAAAAGAAGCGTTCCTTTGGTGCGCGCATCTTTCTGAGCTTCGTCCTTCTGTGCGCGGCAAGCTGGTGTATGCGCTACACGCTGGAGGTCGTCCTGTCCCAAAAAGTGCTGGTTGCCATCGGCTACAGCTTTTATATTATGGTGCTGAGCCTTCTGTTTGTTCTCTGTGCCCGGTTTTGCTATCATATTTCCAACGACGCGGCGATTTTTAACAGTATCATAGCGCTCACGATCTACCGGATATCGTGGGATGCGGTAAAGCTGATCTCGGCGATCCCGGTCAGTCCGGACGCTACCTGGACAGGCGGAAGCCCCTTTCAGTCGATCATGTCCTATATGCTGTATGTGCTTATTGAGGTGTGCTGCCTGAAGGTATATCAGTATTTTGTACATCGCGAGGTTTCCTTCCCTCTGAAAGCGATCAGGTGCATATTTGTTGTCATTCTTCTCAGCCAGATGCTGCTGGAGTTTATGTATCAGCTTTTGTTTCCGAAAAAGCTGACAGATTCCGGAATGTTGTTTTTCCTCACGGCGCTTCTGTACAGCGTCGTAAACTTTATTTTGCTGATGTTGATGGCGTATCTGTCGCTTCTGCAGCACGAAAACTTAAGTATGCAGAATTTTATCAGCAGCAAGCAGCGTTATTATGAGATCAGCCGTGAGGGAATCCTGTCGCTGCAGATTAAATGTCACGATCTGAAGCATTACGTCAACCTGCTGCGATCGACAGAGGGGCAGCGGCAGTTCCAGAAGTACCTGGACAGCCTGCGGGATTCCATCGACGAATTTAATACGGTGGTGGATTCCGGCAACAAGAGCCTGGACGTGGTGCTCACGGAGAAAAATATCATCTGCTCCATGAACGGCGTGCGCTTTACCTACATTGTGGATGGAAAGCTCTTTTACTGCCTGACGGACATGGAAATCTATGCGCTCTTTGGAAATGCGATGGACAATGCGCTGGAGGGAATGGAGCATGTTGAGCATCCGGAGAAGAAGTTTATCTCCCTGCGGGCGGCAAGACGCGACGATATGGTGATCCTGGTGGTGGAAAATTATTTCGAGCATGAGCTGAAATTTGAAAACGGTCTTCCGATCACCACCAAGGAGGAAGAACATCACCACGGCTTCGGGCTGCGCTCGATCATTGCGATCGCGCAGCAGCACGGCGGAAACGCTTCCGTGGAGGCGGAGGGAAATACCTTCCGGCTGACGGTATCCATGCGGATCGAGCCGGAGGAGTAAGGTGAAGCAACGGTATAGTCTGGAGAAAGTTAATGTATCCTAAAGGGCATCGTGATATGCTGCTTCCGGAGGATCAGCACTCCAGCGAAGCTCGTATTCCGGATTACGAAAATCAAAATCCTCTGTAAAAAGATATGTCAGCAGAATGATATCCGGTTTTTCTTCCGGGAAGTATTTTTCCACAGATCCATTTTCGGGGAAAGGGATCACTGTGGAAAGATAGTGCTGCCTAGGCAGATGAAGATAGCGGCGATCGTTTCTGATATCCCGCTCCTCCGGCTGAATATCTGCGAAAATATAATTTTGGTAGCTGTTGCCCGAACGACGGGAAAGGATACCGATCTCAGTGCCTGCTGTTAGTCCTTCACGCTTGATATCCAGCAGGAAACGTTTTGAAAGCGTTCCATATTTTCGATATGTTATGCGGTCGCCTGCCGGTGTCAGCAGATAGTGCTTTTCGGGCAGAACTTCAGAGACGGGGAGGCTGCTTTTTCTGAGCCGTTCGCAGCGGGACATTTTTTGCTGGAGCATTTCTGATTTTTCAAGAAACTGTTCCAGCTTTTCTATTTTCTGTTTCACCGCCTCTATGCCGTAGGCAATCTGTTCACGGAACTGGATCCTCTGGGTGGCCGGATCGATATAGTTGTGCAGAAGCTCAAGCGGAACACCAGCCTCCACATAATGTTGGATAGAGCGGACCAGACTGCCCTGTGCGAGCGTGTAATAGCGGTAGGAATTATCCGGATCGATCCAGACAGGGGACAGGACGCCGATCTTCTCATAGTAGCGCAGCGATTTGGCATTGACGCCCGTCAACTGGGAGAATTCACCGATCGTAAATAAATTATCTGTTTTTTCCATTTTATACTTGACCTTCCCATAATGGTATACCTTATAGTATAAATACAAAATATAGTTTCGTCAATGGAAAACGGGAAATGAAAAAGACCGGGGCAGGCGTCTGCGTCGGATATTGCATAGTACACAAAAATAAAAAATATTTGCGGATGAAAATCGTGAATTTGCGAAAATAAAATCGGTTTGCGTCGAAAATCAGAAGAGTGCCGAAAAATGGGTGCTCTTCTTTTTTGTGCAAAATTATGCTATGATTGAAAAAATAAACCAATCGTGTGAGTATTGGTAAAAGGAGGATAAGTGTATGAAGAGAACCATGAAAAAAGCTGTCAGCGTGATGACCGCAACAGCGATGGCTGCATCTCTGACGGCGACGGCTTTCGCGGAAGAGAGCGCATCAGAGTACATTGCAGCGCCGTACACGGTGGAGGAGGGCGTCGAGTGCCCGACTGAGTACTTGGCGCCGGTATTCTACGAGAATGCAGACGGCCCGACCATCGGCGTGACGCTTGTTGGCGTGATCCAGCAGGACGGTCTGTATTTTAAAGACAGCGATAACGATCAGGAGCTGGATGTATTTGAGGACTGGCGTCTTGGCTCGGAGGAGCGTGCGGCGGACCTGATTGGAAAGATGACGCAGGAGCAGCGTATCGCGCTTCTGAAAAATGCGCTGGTAACCAGCCCGTCTGCGACAACGGCGGACGAGGTGTATGACGAGGAGGGGAATGTTATCCTCAGCCAGCTCGTGATGCTTCCGGTGGAGGAGGATGAAAACGCAGAGGAAGAGGGCGAAGCAGACCCGATGGCGGCGCTCGGCTCCGCCTTTGATTATTCAAATGTGACGGTGGCAGAGGTACGCTCCGGTGTTCTCCGTAAGGATAACGATACGGAGACAGGCGCACTCTTTAACAACGCGCTGAACCAGCTGGCCGAATTTACGGCGGTATCAAAGGGCGAAGTAAATATTCCGTTTATGCTGATCTCCAATCCGATGCTCACCGGATATCCGGCAACACAGGGCTTTGCGGCGGCTGCGATCGGCGATGGAAATTATGATCTGATTCAGAAGTTTGCGGAGCTGGATGCAGAAATCTGGGATGCAAAGGGTATCCGTCAGATGTATGGTCCGCAGATCGACCTGATTACGGATCCGCGCTGGAGCCGTAACGAGACGACCTATACCGAGGATCCGGAAGTAATGTCCGGTATCGCAAATGCGTTGGTTGTCGGCTATCAGCACGGTACAGACGGCGCGCAGGACGGCGATGTTGGTCTGATCATGAAGCATTTTCCGGGCGATGGCGCTGCGGAAAATGGATTTGAATCGCACTATGGCATGGGACAGTGGCGCATTTACGCTACCGAGGGCTCCCTGGAGAAATATCAGCTCGTTGGCTTCCAGGCTGCAGTAGACGCAGGTGTTGCAGGTATCATGCCGAGCTACAGCCGTCCGGCTACTGACGGACGCAGCGCAGCACAGAGCTATAAGGGCGTTGAGATCACTCCGGAGGAAATCGGAAGTGCATACAATACCACGATGCTTCAGACGCTGCTGAAGGATACGATGGGCTTTGACGGCTTTATTAACTCCGATTCCAACATTATTACAAACCAGTTCTGGGGCGCAGAGGATATGACTGAGGCGGAGCGCTATGCGGCTGTTATCAACGCGGGCTGCGACGTTGTCGGCGACGGCTTCAGCGCAACGATGGATCTGACGTCTGTTACGGAAGCGGTGACATCCGGTCTGGTGACAGAGGAAGCATTTACACGCGCAACCACAAACCGTATGGTATCCTATTTCGATATGGGTATGTTTGACAACCCGTACCGCGATGCGGCAGAGAGCAAGGCGCTCGGTGAAGAGAAGGCGGACGAAATTTCCGCTATGAAGACAGAAATAAACCAGAAATCGGTTGTTCTGATGAAGAACCATGAGAACGCACTGCCGCTTTCCGATACCTCCAAGAAGGTTTATGTTGCATCCTTTACGGCAAACGGAGAGGATGAGACGGCTCTGGAAAACTGGACGGCTGCCTTTGAAGGCGCCGGCTACACGCTTGTTGAAAGTGCAGAAGAAGCGGACATCGCATTCCTGGATGTGGTTCCGGGCGGCGTTTCCATGAGCGCGGAGTACATGGCAGTTCTGGACCTGGCAGACGGTCTGGAGGTTGACCAGGTGAGCACGGAAGACCAGACAGAAAAGACCGGCGAGACAGTTGATGTTACAACGCTGTCTGACGTGGATGATATTGCGGACATCGCAGATGCGGTACATGCAAACGGCGGTATCGTAGCGGCATCTGTAAACATCTCTAATCCGTGGATTCTGACGAATCTGGAGCCGTATTGTGACGCTCTGCTCGGTTCCTTCTCCACATCGGTGGAGGGACGTATGGACGTTCTGACCGGCGCTTACAATCCGACCGGTAAGCTTCCGGTAACGATGGTATCCTGTGATGCGGTGATCGCAGTAAATGATACGGACATCGATGGCACGACTTATCCGGTTTGCGTATCCCCGAACGATGTTCCGGGCTGCGACAAGGACCAGTACATCGCAGAGGACGTGCTTGCACAGTCCCCGTCCGGCAGCTATGCTTACCAGGATGCGGACGGCAACGTATATGCTCTGAGCTATGGTCTGAGCTATGATGCGGCAGAGTAAAAATTGACCAAAATGACAGGGCGGGAGTCTGCGCTGAAAAAGACATATTACACAAAAATGAATCCGACTCGCGGTAAAAACAGTGCTATTTGCGGCAAAAAATAGCGCTTGCGTCGGGAAAATGGGAGTGCCCGTATTTTGCGGGCACTTCTTTTTTGTGCAAAAGTGTGATATGCTAGGGAAAATGAACCAATGACCGTGCGTATTGGTTTAATTTTACAAAACTTCATATCAAAAAGGAGGATAATTGTATGAAGAAAACTATGAAAAAGGCTGTCAGCGTAATGACCGCAACCGCGATGGCAGCGTCTCTGACGGCAACCGCTTTTGCGGAAGAAGGCGGAGCAGAGTACATTGCAGCGCCGTACAGCATCGACGCAGAGCAGCAGGGACCGACGGAGTATCTTGCCCCGGTGTTCTATGAGAACGCGGATGGACCGACTATCGGCGTTACGCTGGTTGGCGTGATCCAGCAGGACGGTCTTTACTTCAAAGACAGCGACAACGACCAGGAGCTGGACGCATTTGAGGACTGGCGTCTTTCTACAGACGAGCGTGTGGCGGACCTTCTCACAAAGCTGAACAGAGAGCAGCGCGTGGGTCTGCTGGTAAATCAGCTTATGTGCAGCCCGACCGCAAAATCAGCGGAAGAAGTTTACGATGAAGAAGGCAATGTTATTTTCAGCCAGCTTATGACGGTAACTCCGGATGCGCTGCATATGGTACTTGCAGAAGAAGAGGAAGAGGGCGAAGAAGGAGATTTTGCTTCGAAAGCTGCAGGGGCAGCGGCAGGCATGGGTGCGGAAGCACGTCCGAACAGCACCGGCGAGATGCTTACCTTTGAGAGTCGTTCCGGCGTACTTCGTGTGACAACGGATGCAGAGACCGGCGCACTGTGGACAAACGCAGTAAACATGACGGCAGAGTATGCGGCAGTTGCCAAGAGCGAGCCGACCGTTCCGTTCACTATTATTTCCAACCCGCAGGCGATCTATGCTGCTCCGGGTACCCAGGGCTATGCAGCCGCTGTTATGGGCGATGTTGCAGCGGGCGGAGACTACAGCCTGATCGAGCGCTGGGCAGATATCGACAGACAGGTATGGGATGCAAAGGGCATCAGCCGTATGTACGGTCCGCAGATCGACCTTATCACAGACCCGCGCTGGAACCGCAACAACGGTACTTATTCTGAGGTTCCGGAAGTAACGGCGGGCATCGCTTCCGCACTGGTATCCGGTTATCAGACGGGAACAGACGGCGCGCAGGACGGCGATGTCGCTCTGATCATGAAGCACTTCCCGGGTGACGGCGCAGCTTACAACGGCTACGAGTCCCACAATAAGATCGGTGAGTGGCGTGTATACCAGACTGAGGGTTCTCTGGAGAAATATCAGCTTCCGGGCTTTGCAGCGGCAATCGACGCAGGCGTTGCGGGCATTATGCCGGGTTACAGCCGTCCGGCGGACGAAGGCACCTACGGCAGCGTGGCACAGAGCTACCAGGGCGTGGAGCTTGACCCGGAACAGCTTGCAAATGCGTACAACACCACCATCCTTGGCACATTGCTGAAGGATACGATGGGCTTTGACGGCTTTATCAATACCGATTCCGGTATCGTGGAAAGGGGTATGCAGTTCGGTGCGGAGGATCTGACCGTTCCGGAACGTATCGCGGCAATCATCAACGCAGGTTCTGATGTAATCGGCGACTGGTTCAGCGGCATTAACTGGGATGCTTTCTACGAAGCATATGACCAGGGTCTCATCGAGCAGGAAGCGCTTGACCGTGCAAACGGCAATACGCTGGCGGCTGTTTTCGATATGGGACAGTTTGAGAATCCGTATAAGGATGTAGAAGAGAGCAAGGCAACCCTGGATGGTCTGGCAGCAGATATTGAAGCAATCGGTACTGAGCTGAGCCAGAAATCCGTTGTTCTGATGAAGAACCATGAGAACGTGCTTCCGCTGGCAGATACCTCCAAGAGCGTTTACGTTGCATCCTTCACCAACGCGGGCGAGGATGAAGCAGCTCTGGAAAGCTGGACGGCAGCATTTGAAGCGGCTGGTTACACCATCGCAGGCAGCGCGGAAGAAGCGGACATCGCATTCCTGGATGTAGTTCCGGGCGGCGTTTCCAACAGCAACACTTTCATGAATGTTATCGACCTGGTAGACGAGCTGGAGGTTGACGAAGTAAATCATCCGACAGATGCATCCAAGACAGGTGAGACAGTAGAAGCTACCACTCTGATGGATGTAGAGGATATTCCGGGAATTGCAGACGCGGTACATGCAAACGGCGGTATCGTAATCGCTTCCATCGACATCAGCAGCCAGTGGATCCTTACAAACCTTGAGCCGTACTGCGACGGTCTGATCGGTTCCTTCAAGACTCCGGTTTCCGCACGTATGGATGTGCTCACAGGCGCTTACAACCCGACCGGTAAGCTTCCGGTAACGATGGTTTCCTGCAACGAAGTGATCGCAGTAAACGAAGTGACCGCAGAAAACGGCGAGACCTATGAAATCTGTGTATCCCCGAACGATGTTCCGGGTTATGACAAAGACCAGTATATCGCAGAGGATGTGCTTGCACAGTCTCCGTCCGGCAGCTTTGCATACCAGGATGCAGACGGCAACCTGTACAGCGCATGGTATGGTCTGAGCTATGATTCCGCAGAAGCGGCTGCAGAGGATGCAGCAGAAGAAGCTGCAGAGACAGAAGCAGTAACCGAGGCGGCTGAAACAGAAACAGAGGCGGCGTAACGTCACATTCAGCAGCTTTGCAATTCAAAATGGAGGTATCCGTATCTTGCGGATACCTCCGCTGTATTTTAAAATTATCTGCTTGTGCGGCTTCTGATCCAAAGGCTCGTCTGCATTGCAATAAAACGTATGCAAATGTTCTGCTGGATTGCAGCTGAACGGGCGGGTGATTTTGCGCCGGAAAAGACAGATTACACAAAAACGAAGATAAATTACGACGAAATATGCTTATTCACGACACAAATACACATTCACGACAGAAAAAGGCGGATATCTGTTTTTTTGGGTGCTTCTTTTTTGTGCAAAAGTGTGGTATTCTATTCTATATAAAATAACAATATTAAGGGGTGTCCTGTCGGGGCTTTCCCCTTCGGTGAAAGGAGAATGATTTATCATGAAAAAGAGATTTGTTGTAGCGCTGATGGCAATGATGATGGTTCCGGCAACCGTATCTGCAGCAGACGTAAATATGGAGCTGAATTATGAAGCAGCTCCGGAGGATTACGAGGGTACCTGGACGCTGGTAAATGCGTACACCGCAGACGACGGCGTTATTGATGTGGCTGAGGATGCCTGCACACTGGAGCTTGAGCTGAGCATTGATGCAAACAAGCTGGTAGACGAGGCTGCTTACATCCATGCAGACGCGATCAACCTCAAGGGAACCATGTCCTTCTCTCATGACGACATCGATGTAGACGATTACAAGTGCTCCGGAAGCTGGGAGAACTGGACAACCGTAGATGTTGTCGGCGAAGGCGAGTGCAATTTCAGTGGTGCAGATAAATTCAAAATCCGTGACGACGACGAGGGCGTTTTCTTCGACGTAATCACAGGCGTTGAAATCGACGACATGGAGCTTTTCGATGTAATCGGCCTGAACGCAGACGGACAGCTCATCGTTGGCTACTCTGAGGATCACATCGAGAAGGATGCTGACGCAGAGTGGGAGTACGCTTACATTTTCGAAAAAGCAGAGTAAGGGAAAGATTATCAGATGCAGCTGGCATGAGGAAAGGCTGTCTGATGTGGCTGGCATAAGGCAAGACCATCCGATGCGGCTGGTATACAGAAGATAATTGGTTACTGTGAACGGAGTGAACCAATGTCATTTAGTTAAGG
>UMDR01001667.1_pt1 | contig 51187 bp, 48 predicted proteins | sample 1964541 | NCBI WGS metagenome assembly UMDR01 (sample SAMEA4835999, study PRJEB28245) | human gut metagenome | biome: gut microbiome; material: fecal sample | place: Denmark | collected 2008 | reverse complement strand
CATACCGCAATCCCACCGCCTGCGGCTCTCTGTGATTTCATCGAAATGCCTACTACTCTTTCTCAACGGTTTGTTCCTATTGATATAATGGATTTTAGCACGCTAAAGTGCATTTGTCAACCGGTGATTTAAAAAAAGGTATGGCAATTTTACGGAAAAAAGTTGCCACAAAGAATAGTCTCAAAATGCTATAATCTTTTATTCATCAGGATGCTTATTGAATTTGTTAAAAACTCATGGTAAAGTATTTTTATTACAGCATGATCTACGCTATGAAAGGTTCTATCTATGAGCGATGCAGGATACACTTGTTTTAATAATCCGGCGCAGCCGGAATCCCGGAAGTTTTCTGAGCTGTTAAAAGAAATCTGGCAAGGCAGTCAGCCTTTGAAAAACCAGCTGACGGACAAATTCTGTGAATACAATCCCTCAACAGACCGGGAGAAAATCTCCCGGAAGATCAGCAACTGGCTGGCAGACAGGAATCTTCCGGCAAACAGAGAAGAGTTTTTCAAGATCTGCTTCGCGCTGCATGCCAATGAGGCAGATGCAAACCGTCTTCTGGGAATAACTGCGGAAAGCAGTATTCACTACCGCAATCCCAGAGAGCTGGTTTATCTGTTCGCTCTGCGCAGCGGGATGGATTATCCGGAAGCGCGCGCCCTTCTGACCCGTGTGTGGGATCAGAAGCTCCCTGCTACCACAGCAGAATACCGCGAATACATTCTCAAATACGGAAGATCGGAAAAAACAGGCTACCTGACTTCTTTTTTCCAGAATAGTTTCCGCAATGTAGCAACAGAGCAGGAACTGGCATTATTTCTTCAGAAAAACCGCGGTCGGTTCGGGTGCTGTCACAATACGGCTTACCGGAAATTTAAACAGATGATAGACTGTCTCATCTCTCCCGCCTCGGAAGATAACAGTTTTCTGGATGAAAAGAAATATACGCTCCGGCAGGTGGTGGAAGAATATCTCCGCATGGACGTACCCTATGCCAGAGATACCAAAGAATACACCAGGCTGCAGAAAACCATTAAGAAATCCTGGCCTTCTTCCAGGACGATCTATGAAATGTACAGCCGAAAAAGAGATGTTGACCGGAAGACATTGCTGCTTCTCTATCTGGCTACCGACGGAGAGACTATGTGCTCTCCGGAGAATTATGCGCGGGAGCATTGCCGGAGAATTGATCTGATGCTGTCTGAATGCGGGTTTCCGCTTCTGAATCCGCACAATCCCTTTGACAGTCTCGTCATTTCAGCAATCCGTTCAGAGGACGAGGAGGACTCTATCAGCGACAGAATGGTTCAGATGATACGTCAGCTATATGAACCGGAAAATAAGGAAACGTGGGGACGTTTAGTGTACAGGCAGGAAAATTGCAATGGATAAACGGCAGGCGCTTCCGGAAGGTTACCAGCTTCACGGAGGCAGACAAACTTATAAAATCGAAAAATTTATCAGTTCCGGCGCCAACTCAATGGTTTACCAGGCGTCTTATCAGGATACTCTGATGTCGGAGCATATCCATACCGTATTGATCAAGGAGCTTTATCCTTACACGCCTGACGGAGGCATCACACGGGATGAACAGATGCAGCTTCATGTAAAAGCCGACGCAGAAAAGCTGTTTGAATTTCATAAAAACAGCTATCTGTCCGGAAACCAGGTTCACCTGATTCTCGGTATGGACGCCGACCGGAATATTGCGCAGAATCTGGATTCTTTTGAGCAAAACCAAACGCTGTATACCGTCTTTTCTGCGCGGAAGGGACAGACACTCGGAGATGTGTTAAAGCAAAAAAAGGGCTTTCCCTCTCTGACAGACGCCGTTCTGTGCATTCAGAATATTCTGTATGCGCTGCGGATTTTTCACTCGCATGGTTTTCTGCATATGGACCTCAGTCCGGAAAACATCTTTCTTCTTGACACACAGGATGAGAGCTTCCCTTCTGAGATTCTTCTTCTGGATTTTAACAGCGTCTGCTGTATAGAAAAAGGCAGCGACAAAGAAGAATTGTTCCGCCTTTCTTACTATCCCGGAAAGGAAGGCTACATGGCTCCCGAGATCCTGCTGCAGAAAACAGACGAGCTCGGTCCGTGGACGGATTTATATTCCGTCTGCTGCATTTTTTACTGCATTCTTATGGACGGAGAGCGTCCACAGGATATGGAGCTGAAACGCGAACCGGAAATTATCTCCCCATATTCCAGACTGCTTCTTCACGAAAAGGAAGTGGCCGCCATGCAGGTGAACCGGATTCTTTCAAAAGGAATGCACGTGCTTCCGGACCAGAGATACCAGAACACAGAAGAGCTTTTAAAGGATACGCAGGAGCTTCTGGAAATTCTAAACGGAACGAGACGCATTGCCGTAGAAGTTGTGCCGGAGGGTCAAAACAGCAGAATACCGGCTGCAGCCGGGCAGAAGCGGAAACGAAAAATCCTTCTTGCTTCGCTTGCCGGCGCAGTTGTCCTGGCCGGTACTGCCGCAGCTGTTTTTCTGAACCAGCCACCGAAAGAGGACACGGTTCTGGATCTGACACAGTACCCGCTGGAAACGGACGATTCCGTGATCCTCACGCAGCAGAACGTCCGCTACCCGCTGAAGGATAATATCATGGAGGTGCAGGTGCAGGGCGATACCGCTGTGCGCATTCTGCTGAAAGACTTTACATACGAGCGGGACACGACCGACGCGCTCGACACCTACTCCTTTTTCAGCTTTTATAACGGAAAGGGCGATAAAAGGGGCTGGCAGAACGCCGGGCTTACCTATGATTTTTTCTATACTGAGGATAACAGGCTGCACACGGAGCTGCCGTTCCAGGATACGGAGGAGTTTCCTCTGGAATATGTTGGCGTGATCATGCAGAATTTTAATTACAGCGAAAGCAATGTGCTCCTTGAAGTGACCGGCTGCACACTGGTGGACGGAGCCGGAAACAGCTATGAGATGACGGAGCTGCTCGGTTCCCATCTGCTGTTTTTTGATGAAAACTACTGGCAGCAGAATCTGATCACACAGCAAAACCAGGAATATGTGGAAAACTTTTCCGATATTCTCGGCGGGAAGCTGGTGGTGGACGCGCAGGTATGCGACCTGGACCCGGTTCTGGAGGTAAGCTGGAGCAGCGACCATCCCGAGATCGCTTCGGTAGATGACCGCGGCCGCGTACATGGGCTGCGCCAGGGAACGGCGACGCTCACCGCGCGGATCCGCAGCAGACAGACCGGCGAGGAGCGCAGCACACAGATGCTGGTTCATGTTATCTCAAAATTGCCAGGATGAATCTATGCTCTGCCGGATTTTGCGCTGCAAGCATCCTTCATAAGCGATACGAAAAAACGTCCACCGGACGTTTTTGTCGTATGCATGGCAATAACAGACAGGAGGGAGCAATCGCTCCCTCCTGCTTACGATATCGGATATACTAATTATTATTTATATATTCTCTGGACGCATCTCCTATGGCGTATTCCGGCAATTTTATTTCTCCTTCGGAGTCGAATGTTTTCATTATGTCCTTTGACTGCCTTGACTTATTTTCCAGCCCTTTCATTATTGTATTAAGATTCTCTGTTGTTCCCGGTACAACCTCCGTTGGAATAAGATGCTCATTTACCCAATCATACAGCTTTGGATTTACTTCGTATGGGACATGCGCATCATACGCATCGTTGGAGTCCTTCATCAGCTTTGCAAAGTTAAGTACCCCCATAAGCTTCCTGAGCCCGGCTGCAAATTCACTGCTCACCTTCTTTTCTGATTCAAGCGCTGTCAGCAGGATCTCCAGAGCAGTCTCCTGGTATTCGCCTTTGTTTATCGTCTCCAATGTATCCTGAAGATTATCCAGAAGCTCATCGGATGATGTATTTTTTTTCGAGCCTGTGTCCTTTTTCCCGCTGCTGCCCGTTGTCTTCCGCTGAAGCGCAACATACGAGGAAATCAGCTTACTGTGCGTTGCATCGATTACTTTTGCCTCCACGTAATTGCCGTTTCCGGCGCAATGCTGCTCATAAAAATACTGCGTTGCCTCAAAAAGATCCGCAAACTGCTCCCATGCGGCGGAAGCATATTTTATTGGCATTCCCTTCCGAATGGTATAATTAACCATATCCACCTCTGTCTGCAGACTGTCAAGCGTAGCCTTCAGTTTCTGCGCGCTGATCGTCCGTAAAAGCTGCCGCGTCCTAATTGCAAGCTCCAGCCAGTTGGCGGCAGCATCTACCTCTTCCTGTGTAGAGGAACCCTCTTTATAAACGCCGGAAGCGTTGGAGCCTGCCAGAACCAGTTCCTTAAAGCTTGCATCTGTAAGCTCCTCCACCGGATTATTCATATGTTCGGAAGCAATCTTCGCAGCCTCCTGCAGCAGCTCCTGCAGCTTTTCCTTATTCACCTTTTCTGTTTCGGTCTCAGATTCCGTTTCACTGTCCGGTTCGGATTCCGTGGGAGGTTCGGTAACCGGCTCGGTAGACGGTTCCGTGGACGGCTCCGTGGTCGGTTCCGTTGGGAACTCTGAGGTCGGTTCCGTGGATGGCTCCGGCATTTCTGTTTCCGGAGGATATGGTTCTTCTGTGTCAGGTTCCGTTTCCGGCTCATAGGGGTCGGGAACACCTTCATAAAAATGAGCATGCTCCGGTGGATATGGCGGATAATAACCCATCTTTTGTTTATATTGCCAGTAATCGCAATCAAAGGACTGCTTATTGATTTCAAATGCCCATTTTCCCGGTTCTAATTCATTCGGTACAGCCTTCTGATTCACATGATATACCCCTCGTCTGTTCCAGTCCCCCCAGACCAGTGCATATGCTAAATTAGATGATATTATATACACGTACGTTGAACCGGACGGCAACCATTGCCCTGTAGGCGCAACCTGGGGCGGCTCTGTTTCCGTCTCCGGTTCAGATGACGGCGGCGTATCTGTTTCCGGCTCGGACGGCTTCTGCGGCTCCGTCTCCGGTTCAGACGACGGCGGCGTATCCGTTTCCGGCTCCGACGGCTTCTGCGGCTCTGTCTCCGGCTCAGACGACGGCGGCGTGTCCGTTTCCGGCTCCGACGGCTTCTGCGGCTCCGTCTCCGGCTCAGATGACGGCGGCGTATCCGTTTCCGGTTCCGACGGCTTCTGCGGCTCCGTCTCCGGCTCGGATGACGGCGGTGTGATTACCGTAACGCCGCCAGAACCTGTCACAGTGCCTGTTTCGCTCTCACTTTCCGTTTCTTTCTCATCGGTTTTCTGATTATTTATCTTTCCATCATCCTGCGTCTGATAAACATCCGCTGTATCCGCGACAGCAGGAGCTGTAATTTCCGCTGCCGCCACAGAGCTGGCTGCTACAGACAGGCACAGCATCAGTGCCATCGCCTTTTTTAATGTTTTTTTCATAAGCTATGCCTCCTCCAGAAGACTGGCAAACGCCAGCAGAATCTGCAGATCCTGTTCATCCATACCCCGGTTTTCCGTTGCGCCTGCTATCGTATAGCGGACACCGTCCACGACAGTAATCAGCGACTGCATAAGAAACTGGTTTTCCTCTGAATAAGCGGCATCGGATACAAACGTATAGTTGCCCAGCGGCAAGATCTCTCCTCCAATGGATTCCGACTGTGCTGTAATTTTTTCCAGAAAGCGCTTCTGCTCTTCTTCCGAAAGATCATCCAGATTTCCGGTTATCGCGTCCTCTTCATTTTCGCAGTAATTTTTTTCTGGAACGCCGAAAAAGAACAGTGACAGGTCATCTATCATCCCCGATGCGGCAAAAATGGATTCTCCCTCATAAACCCAGAATCCAAACTCTCCCGGCATCTTAAAAGCCATCCCGCCAAGCGGGAGCATATACGTGCTGCCCGGCTCGCCCTCCATCCAGACCCAGTCATCCTCTGTTCCATCTGCCGCGGCTGTTTCCTGTGTCTCTTCCGACGCTTCATCCGCCGTAGTTGTTTCCTGCTGCTCTTCCTCTGCTTTTACGGTACTGCCCGCTTCCCCTGAAGGGAAAAAGAATACGTTAAGCGTCAGACAGCCTGCCAGAAGAAAAAGCCGCCGGTACATGCTGCAATGCTTTTGCCTCATAATGTTCCTCCTTTTCTAAAAATCTTTTTTATATAAGGCAGTATAGCATACCGCAGTTCGCAGATTTGGCAACCTTTTTCCGGCGTCCACGGATCACATTGTTTGTTGCGTCTCAAGCCAACAGAACTGGCTTCACCCTCGCGGCAGTCGCCAAATATCCGCACATGTGCGGATACCTGGCTCGTTGCTCACGGAAATAACACAAAATTCCCGGTCTTACGACCGGGAATTTATTTTCTGCACATTAGTTAAATTTACGTTTGCGAGCTGCTTCGGACTTCTTTTTACGTCTTACACTCGGCTTCTCGTAATGCTCTCTCTTACGAATCTCCTGCTGAATGCCAGCTTTCGCGCAGTTTCTTTTGAAACGGCGTAATGCGCTGTCCAAAGTCTCGTTTTCTTTAACGATTACATTTGACATAGTCTCACACCTAACCTCCCTCCAGTTGTAGATTGTGCATAATACAACTGTGGGTATTTTTTATTGCACTAGAGATATTATACCCAGTTTCCGGTCATACGTCAAGCGATTTTGAAAATTACTTTTTCTCTCCGTCATGCGGATGTACCACCACCTTGATGGACTCGCTGCTCATCTGCATATGGATCGCGTCGTCCAGATGATAGAGATCGTAGCTGTGCGTGATCAGCTTCTCAATTTCCAGGCGCTGTGCGTTGATCAGATTGACCGCACGCTGATGGGTATCGGGATTGATCATGGAGCCGCCAATCGTCAGCTCTTTTTTGTACATATCGAACAACGGCAGCGGAATGGTCGCATCGACCGCCGGAACACTGAACAGCATAACCATCGCGCCCGGACCGGCTGCGTCGATCGCCTGCTGTACGGCAAACGTCTTGCCCACGCACTCGATCACCACATCCGCGCCGTCCTCCCCGGTGAGCTTCTGCACCGTCTCCGCCACATCCTCGTGCAGCGGATCGATCACGGCATCCGCGCCTACAGAGAGGCCGATCTTTCGGCGCATCTTGATCGGCTCGCTCAGGATGATCGGCGAAGCGCCCTTTAATTTTGCAAGCTGGACGATCAGAAGCCCGATCGTGCCGCCTCCAATTACCAGCACGCTCTGTCCCTGCTGGATATTGCAGCGGTCAATGCCATGGATCGCGCAGGCAAGCGGCTCCGTCATCGCGCCCACGTCAAAAGGAATCTCCTTTTTCAGCAGAAAGCACTGCGTATCCGGCACTACAGAGTATTCCGCAAAACCGCCGTTCACATTCACGCCCAGAGCGAACAGGTGCTTACAATTCTGCTTTTTCCCCATGCGGCACGGTCTGCATGTTCCGCAGTAGATGTTGGGGTCCAGCGTCACATGATCTCCGACGGCAACACCCGTTACCGCTTCTCCTGTCTCCACCACGATCCCGGCGTATTCATGTCCAAGGACCACCGGCGGCGCCACCTCCGCCGAACCCTTCTCCCCGTGATAAATATGTACATCTGTTCCGCAGATTCCCGCGGACATATTTTTCACCAGCACCTCGTGCGGCTTCAGCGGCGCAAAATTCATTTCGCGCACTTCAAATTTCTGAGGCTGATCGGCCCCGACAAAAAATGTTCCCTTCATTTTCCCGTCTCCTTACCATATTTTATTATTTACTTTTATAAAAATCTTTTCTATAATAGTACTATATCATAGATATCTGAAATTGCAATCGGCGAAACGACGCATTTATTTATGTATTTTTACTAATGTGATCCGCCATTTTGTAAAAAAACAGTCCCGATTTTTTTAAAATAGAGGAGGCTCTTATGAGCATTACCACCACCGAAATCCGAAAACTGAACTGCAGCATGGTCTACAAAATGATTTACGAAAGCGACGGCGTCTCCAAGGATATGATCTCCCGCGAGCTGAATTTCAGCCTTCCCACCATCTCGCAGAATCTGAATACACTGCTGGCCGCAAACAAAATTTACCGTGGCTCTGTGCAGACCGCCACCGGCGGTCGTCCGGCTGTTCTGTACAAATTCAATGCCAACGCCAAAATTGCCATCGGCGTGGAGGTTTTGGCAGAACGGCTCAACGTGGCGGCAGTAAACCTGCGCGGGGAAATCCTCAAAAACGACACTCTGGAGATCAGCTTTCTGACGAATGAGGCGTATTTTTCTCTTTTCGGCGGATGGATCAACCGCTTTATAAATTCCCTGGAACGTGACCCGCAGGATATCCTTGGCATCGCCGTGACCATCCAGGGGATCGTCGCCGCGGACGGCGAGCATATTCTGTACGGAAAAATCTTAAACAGCAATGCATTTTCCCGCTCCGACTTCGCCCGCTGTTTTTCCTGCCCGCTCACGCTGATCCACGATGCGGAAGCAGCCGCGATCGCGGAGCACTGGCACGATTCATCACTGGAGAACGCTATTTATCTGTCGCTCAATCCGCATCTCGGCTCTGCGGTCATCCTGCATGACGGCGTGCTGCACACCCCGCAGCTCAGCAGCGGAACCGTCGAGCATATGACGCTCCATCCAAACGGCAATCTCTGCTACTGCGGAAAACGCGGATGCGCGGATGCCTACTGCTCCGCGAACAGCCTGCTGCGCGGTGCAGCAGAAAATTTCCCCGCTTTTTTTCAGAATGTACGTATCGGAAACATTAAGGCTATCCAGATCTGGCACAGTTATCTGCAGGAACTCGCCCTGCTGATCGATAATCTGCGCATGGTAACGGGCTCCGATATCATTATCGGCGGGCTGCTGGCAAAGTATTTTTCGCTGGAAGATCTGCAGTATGTGAAAAACAGCGTACTCTCTTACACTACCTTTCGAACCGTTGATTTTCAGATTCACAAAGGCTATCACGGAGAAAAAGCGGCGCTGGTCGGCGCCGCCCTTACATTCATCTGCGATTATTTAAAGAAAGAAGCGCTGATTTCGTAATTCTTTCCCAGCGTCATTTCTTCATCTTCGGCTGACAGAGCAGGCTTGCGATATAGGAAAAGATCAGTGCCGCCCCGATCCCGGCGGCTCCTGCTGTAAATCCGCCCTTAAACAGTCCGATAAAGCCCTCCTTGTCGATTGCTTCCTTCATGCCCTCCCAGATCACGTTTCCGAAACCAAGAAGCGGCACGCTCGCCCCCGCCCCGGCAAATTCCTGGAAGGGCTTATAAATACCGAGCGCTCCCAGGATCGTCCCCGTCACCACCAGGATCACCATGACGCGCCCCGGCATCAGCTTTGTTTTCTCCAAAAGGATCTGCACCAGCGCGCAGATCAGTCCTCCAACCCAGAATGCAGTGATATATTCCATCGTATTTCCCCCTGATTTTTTAGTATCAACAGTGCTCGATCACGACCCCATGCGCGATCCCCGGCACGCTCTGCCCCTCGTTGAAGCTCACCGTCGAGAGCAGCGCTCCGGTCGGCACGAACAGCACGCGCTTCCAGACGCCCTTGCAGATCTTCGGAAGGATCATCGCCGCGAGCGTCACCGCCGAGCAGCCGCATCCGCTTCCACCCGAATGCGTATCCTGCGTCTCGCGGTCGTAGATCTCAATTCCGCAGTCCATGTGCTGCTTTGCGATGTCAAAACCCTTTTCCTTCAGAAGATCGACCAGGATCGTCTGTCCCACATATCCCAGATCGCCGGTAATGATCTTATCGTAATCCCCCGGCTGGCGATTAAAATCCATCAGATTCTGATAGATGGTGTCGCACGCCGCCGGCGCCATGCACGCGCCCATATTCAAGGAATCCTTCACGCCAAAATCGACGACCTTTCCCGTCGTGATGCCGGTGATGCGCGCGTGACCGCCCTTTTCCGCCAGGATAAACGCTCCGCTGCCCGTCACCGTCCAGGTCGCCGCCAGCGGCCGCTGGTTACCGTAGCCGAGCGGAAAGCGAAACTGCTTTTCCGCGCTTCCAAAGTGGCTTGACGTGATCGCCGCCGCATAATCGGCATAGCCGCCCGCCACCGTCATCGCCGCGAGCGACAACGATTCCCCGCAGGTGGAGCAGGCGCCGTAAAGCCCAAACAGCGGGATATCCAGATTTTCCATGCCAAAGGACGTGGCGATGAGCTGCCCCAGGAGATCGCCGCCAAACAGATAGCGCACCTGCACTGGGAGAAGCTTTGCGTGCTGCAGCGCCGTCTTCATCGCCTCGTTCTGCATGGTACTCTCCGCTTTCTCCCAGTTATCCTCTCCGAAGCGGTCATCATTGCAGATCAGGTCGAACGCTTTTGCAAGCGGACCCTCGCCCTCCTTCTTTCCCACCACAGAGGACGAGCCAATGATATGCGGCGCTCTTTCAAACTGTATGCTCTGCTTTCCCATCATCTGATTCATGATTCTGCACCTCTTTTCCGCGCGTCGCCCCTGTCCTTTTCGCCTTTGCCGCACCTGGCTCATTGCTCACGAAAAAAAGGAGACCGCGCCATTTGACGTTAGTGTCTCCTTTTTCTATGCATTTATACAGATTATGTTGACCCTCGCGGGATCATCATCCCTCCTACCGCTGTCCTTTATCGTACGGAATACCCTCCGCCTTCGGCGCGCGCGACTTGCCGGAGGTAAACGCAAGCACTACCAGGGAGATGATGTACGGCAGCATATTGTAGATGGTACTCGGCAGCTTTAACGCTACCAGTGCCGGGAATCCGGTGTATACGTTGGACAGCGCACGGAACAGACCGAACAGAAGCGCTGCGAAACCGATGTTTACCGGCTTCCACTGACCGAAGATCATTACTGCAAGCGCCAGGAAGCCGAAGCCCGCCACGCCGTTTTCAAATTTCCATTCGCTCACACCCGCCGTGATGTACACAATGCCGCCAAGACCGCCGAGCATACCGGAGATCAGCACGCCCGCATAACGCATTTTATACACGTTGATGCCGACGGAGTCCGCCGCCTGCGGATGCTCGCCGCACGCCTGCAGGCGAAGTCCGAATTTCGTTTTATAAAGTACGATATAGGATGCCACCAGCGCAACCAGCGCGATCAGCATGAACCAGTTAAATTCAAATCCGCCGATGCGCACCAGGAACGCCTTCTTACTCTCAATATAGGTGATGGTAGAGGATACGTTATCAGCGCTCTCCGCCATATTGATCGCACGCACGATAACAACCGCCGCTGCCGTGCCGAGAAGGTTCAGCGCCGTGCCGACCAGCGTCTGGTCCGCCTTGAAATTAATCGCTGCCACTGCCAGAAGCAGGGAATACAGCATACCAAGCGCAACCGCCGCCACGATGACGAGCACGATCATAACAATCGCCGGAACGGTCGCCGGAACGAATTTCAGCACCAGCGCGCCGCCGAACGCTCCCATAACCATGATACCCTCTAATCCGATATTGATCACACCGCTGTGCTCAGAAAAGCATCCGCCGAGCGCCACCAGGATCAGAACGGAAGCAAATATTAATGTGTATTGAATCAAAAGCAGCATTATGCTTCGCCCCCTTTCTGCATCTGCGCCGCGCGTTTTTCATCCCGCTTATCGAGAAGCCGGTTCAGCCAGAGCTTGAAGAAAAATACAAAGCCGCAGAGGTAAATGATCAGCGCCGAGATCAGATCCGAGATCTGTGAGCAGTACATCGACTTATCCACGTATGCGCCGCCGCTGGTAATATGCTGGATAAAGTAGGAGGAGAAAATCGCTCCGATCGGATGCAGTCCTCCCAAAAATGCCGCCGCGATTCCGTTAAAGCCCATGCCCGGAACACTCGTCTGCGTAACCGCCCACTGCTCCACGCCGGTCAGATAGAAGAACGCAGCGCCCATTCCCGCAAGCGCGCCGGAAATCGCCATCGTAAGAATGATATTGTACTTCTCGCGCATACCGCAGTATTTCGCGGCCTGCTTGTTTAAGCCCGTCGCCTTCAGCTCATAGCCGAGCTTCGTTTTTTCCAGAAGCACCCACACCAGAATCGCCACCACCACCGCCAGTGGAAGCGCGATCGTCACGTATTTGTTGTTGGCAAAAAGCGCCGAAAGCCCCATGGACGGAATCATCGCGCCCGGATTTTTGGAGGTCAGCGCCTCAGAGTACGGGCTTGATGGATCCTTCACCGTGGAGAGCAGCATATTCACCACATACAGAGAGATCCAGTTCAGCATGATACAGGAAATTACCTCGTTTACATTGCAGTATGCCTTTAAAAGACCGGAAATTGCCGCCAGCGCAGCGCCAACGGCCACCGCCGCCAGAATGCAGACATACCATGGAAGATTCCATGCCAGCGCACAGTAGAGACATGCGCCCGCGCCCGCCACGTACTGTCCCGCCGCGCCGATGTTGAAAAGTCCCACCTTATAGGCAAACAGCACGGAAAGCGAGCACAGAAGCAGCGGCGCCGTCTTTACCAGCGTCGTTCCGAAATACTGCAGCGCCTTCACCTGCGTCGGATAATACATAAAGTTCTTCAAAATAGAAATGATCGCTTTGCCCGCGCCTGCCGGATTGATCAGCAGCAGTACGATATAACCGACCAGAAGACCGATCAGGATACAGGCCAGCGAAGCTAACAGAGACTGGAACGCACCGTTGCGCAGGAGGCTCCTCTTTTCTTTTTTATTCATTTGTGCTGCCTCCCTTCTTTGCGCCCGCCATATAAAGGCCAAGCTCCTCTACCGTAACCTTCTTCGGATCAAACTCTCCGACGATCTCACCCTCATACATTACAAGAATGCGGTCGGACACGTTCATAACCTCGTCCAGCTCCAGGCTGATGAGAAGCACGCCCTTTCCGGCATCGCGCTGCGCCACAAGCTGACTGTGGATATACTCGATCGCGCCGACATCCAGACCTCTCGTCGGCTGCACTGCGATCAGAAGCTCCGGGTTTTTGTCGATCTCACGGGCAATGATCGCCTTCTGCTGATTGCCGCCAGACATGGAGCGCGCCAGCGTGACCGGTCCCTGCCCGGAACGCACGTCGTACTGCTCAATCAGACGCTCCGCGTAGGCACGGATATCCTTTTTCTTCAAAAATCCCGCTTTATTGGTAAACTGCGGCTCAAAATAGCGCTGCAGCACCATATTGTTTTCCAGTGTGTAATCAAGCACCAGCCCGTGTTTGTGGCGGTCCTCCGGAATGTGGCTCATGCCCATGACAGAACGCTTCCGGATAGGCGCATGGGTGATATCCTCGCCGCACAGCCTGATCGTACCGGATTTTAAAGGCTCCAGCCCGGACAGGCCATAGACAAATTCCGTCTGGCCGTTTCCGTCAATTCCAGCTATGCAGACGATCTCGCCGCGGCGCACCTGCATACTGACATTGTTCACCGCATTGTTTTTGTGACGCTTCGACGCCACCGTCATGCCCTGGATATCGAGCACCACCTCGCCCGGCTTCGCGTCCTTTTTCTCTACGGCAAAATTAACGTCTCTTCCAACCATCATCGCGGACAGCTTTTCCGGCGTGGTATTCTTTGTCTCAACGGTGCCCACGTATTTTCCTTTTCTGAGAACGGTACAGCGGTCGGAAACCTGCATGATCTCCGCCAGCTTGTGCGTGATAAACAGAATACTCTTTCCCTCCGCCGCGAGACTCTTCATGATCGCCATCAGCTCCTGGATCTCCTGCGGCGTAAGCACTGCCGTCGGCTCGTCGAAGATCAGTATTTCATTGTCGCGGTACAGCATCTTTAAAATCTCTGTGCGCTGCTGCATCCCGACTGTGATATCCTCGATCAGCGCGTCCGGATCTACCTGCAGACCGTATTTCTCAGACAGCGCCATCACCTTTTTCTTTGCCTCCTCCTTCTGCAGGAAACCTCCCTTCGTCGTCTCCACGCCAAGGATGATATTGTCCAGGACGCTGAAACACTCCACCAGCTTAAAGTGCTGATGCACCATACCGATTCCCAGAGCGTTCGCATCATTCGGGTCCCGGATCTCCACCTTTTTTCCATCCTTGCGGATCTCGCCCTCCTCCGGCTGATACAACCCGAAAAGCACGCTCATCAGCGTGGATTTTCCTGCGCCGTTCTCTCCAAGGAGTGCATGGATCTCACCTTTTTTTAGCTGAAGGGTGATATTATCATTTGCTATGATGCCCGGAAAGCGTTTCGTAATGCCAAGCATCTCGACAGCATAATTTTCCAATGTCACCTTCCCCCTTTCTTTCTCTCTCGCATATATTTTTATTCTACCATATATTCTACAGAATTCAAAGAAAAAATAATGATAACATTATGCAATTTAGCAAAAAGGGCACTGCTCTGCGGCAAATTCTGCCGCATTGCAATGCCCCTCTTATCTTTTCAGATAAAAATTTTATTTGATGTTTCCAAGGTCGTTTACAGTGATCGCTGTCTCCGGCATGGTCTCGGTGTTGTTGTCAACCGTAATATCGCCTGCTACCATAGAAGCTACCAGCGCTCTGTAGTCGTCCTCTGTGAAGGTGTCGCACCACTGCGTGCTCTCAAGCGGGAGCTGTACGTAGTTATCTTCCGGATTCTCGGATACCAGACCAAGGTTGTCGATCTTGCCGACATACTGATCCCATGTTCCTTCCAGAACGATCGCGGAAAGCAGTGTGTTTACCGTCGGAGCAAGACCCTTCATTGCGGAAGTGATGGTCATGCCTTCGCCGTATGCGTCGATGACCGGAGCCTGATCGGAGTCAACACCGATCAGCTTGCCGCCAACCTTTGCCGCTGCCTCTGCTGCGGAGGTATAGATGCCGCCGCCGCATGCAAATACTACTTCTACGCCGTTGGTGGAATACCAGGTATCCATCGCTGCTGTGATATCAGCGTCGCCGTAGAACTGTCCGCCGTATGCGTATTCGATCGTAACCTCATCCTCGATGCCCATCTCTACAGCCGCTGCATTTGCACCCTGCACGTAGCCGAAGCCATAGCGGATAACTGCCGGTACGGACATACCGCCGAGGAAGCCGAGATGCTTATAACCCATCTTTACTGCCGCATAGCCTGCCATGTAGCCCGGAAGCTCTTCCTGGTAAATTGCGCAGTAGGTATTTTCTACATTATAAACCTCAGAGAGATCGACATCCGTCTGATCGCCGCGAAGGTCTGCCTCAGACATATCGAGCGCCACAAATTTCACATCCGGATAAGCCGGGGATTCTTCTCTTAAGGTAGCTCCGAACAGATAGCCCGGAAGCACGATGATGTTGTAGCCCTCTGCGCACGCCTGGTCAACTGCAGCGATACGGTCCGCATCGGAATCTCCGCCCGGTTTATAGTAGTTGAAGTCTACACCGTTTTCCTCTGCAAATGCCTTGCATGCCTCGTAGGTCGTTTGGTTGAAGGACTGGTCTGTGATATCACCGGAGTCTGTAACCATCGCAATTCTGTAGGTCTCGCCGGAAGTTGTCGTTTCTGTTTCATTCTGCACAACGCTGGAGGTTTCCGCCTCTGTAGCCGTTTCCTTCGCGCCGCATGCTGTAGCAGACAGTAACATTGCACCTGCAAGCACTGCTGCCATGAGTTTCTTTTTCATGATTCTTTACCTCCTTTAGTGATTAACAATAGTGATATTATAGTAACATTTTTTCGAAATATAAGCAAGCTATTCTAAAAATAATTTTATAATTTAATGCATCAGCATGGAAACCAGCAGGTAGATCAGCGTTCCGCAAAGCCCCAGGCAGAACAGGATCAGTCCGTAGGAAAGGCTTCGGCCGATGATGCCGGTATTCTCCTTAAAGCTCTCGTAGGCGAGCGCGAAGCTGTGCTCATAATCTTTCTTCTTCGGATGCCTGCGCCATACGGTCAGATTGAGCAGCCCGACGATCCGGTTGACGATGCGCCCGCACACATGCGTCAGCGCATTGCCCTCCTCCAGCTCATGCGGCTGCGGACTGTCCTGGTAGATGGTCTTTCGCAGGAACACGATCACGCCGTCCGTGATCGTATCGAAAAAGCCAGCCTCCACACTTCCGGCTATCGGAAGGATTTTTGCGAGAAAATCTACCGCGTGATCGAGCACCGTGCAGACGCCGCCGCACACCGCCGGGATCGCCGTCAGCAGGATCGGGCGGTACACATAATCCTCCAGATCCAGCACGCGCGGCCAGCGGTTCACGTAAACGGTGCTGCCGTCCGGCTGCTTTACAATCATCCAGGTGCGCACGATAAGCACATAGATCAACACGCCGATCGTGATGGAGATCAGTCCTCCCTTTAAATTTGTCAGACTGAAATATGCCACCGTGTGCGGATTTTCCGCAAGCCCGCAAAAACTCTGCGCCATATCAGCGATCTTATCCATCGTCAGATGCGGAAACGCGCCCATCAGAGGAAACAGCAGCGCCGGAACGCCGATTGCTGCCGCGCTCACCTTATTCATATACCTTCCGCACATGCTGTCGTACTTTTTCTGCACTGCCGCGTCGTTGTTTTTCTCAACGAACACCGCAAAGAACAGCTTGCACATATACGCCACGGTAAGTCCCCCGCTGATAAGGAACAGCCACTCGATGATCTTCATATCGCTGACGCCAAAAAAGCCCTGCGCCAGCGCGCCCTCTTTGAGCGCCTCCATATACTCCACAATGCTCTCGTGGATAAGCGTCTTGCTGATATAGCCAGAAAACAGCGGAATGCCGCCGATGCCGAGCGCTCCGGAAAGATAAATTGCCGCGAGCAGCGGCTTCTTTCTGCCAAAGCCGCGGATTTCGTTTAAGTTTAATTTATGCAGGTTCATAAAGATGACGCCCGCCACCATAAAAAGCACCAGCTTGAAAAGCGAATGGTTCACCATGTGAAGAATGCTCCCGCGCACCGCAAGGGCGTTTTCTTCTGCGAGCAGTCCCTGCATCCCGACGCCCACCAGGATAAAGCCGATCTGCGACACCGACGAGCACGCCAGCGTGCGCTTGAAATCAACGGAGAACAGTGCGAGCATGGCACCGACCACCATCGTGAGCGTGCCGATGATCAATACGAAGGTTCCCCACTTCCAGTCGTGCAGCAGGATCTTGCAGCTGATCACCAGAATACCGAACATACCGGTTTTCGTCAGGATACCGGAGAGCAGCGCGCTCGCCGGAGCCGGAGCGACCGGATGCGCTTTCGGAAGCCAGATATGTAAGGGAAAAGCGCCCGCCTTCGCCGCAAAGCCAAAGAACAGACACCCCGCCGCCACGTACACATTTTTGCCCTCGCAGGCGTCGTGAAGCTCGCTGATCTTTAAGGTGCCGACCTGGTTATACAGGAGGAACAAGCCCATCAGCATCACCAGACCGCCGATCACCGCCACGGCAAGGTAGGTCGCAGCCGCGCGCAGGGACTCCTCTCTCTCGTCCTGCGCTACCCACACGTAAGAAGCAAGGGACATCACCTCAAAGAACACAAAGGTCGTATAAAGATCCGCCGAGAAGAAGATTCCCTCGGTTGCCCCAAGCGTCACCAGCAGGAACAGGTAATAGCGGTTCCGATTGCTGTAGTGCGCAAAATACTGCGCGCTGAACAGCGTCGTCGCCATCCACATAAACGCCGCGATCGCGCCGTATACTGCGCGGAAGCCCTCCGTCTCAAAGGAAAGTCCCATGCCGCAGACGCCCGGAACCGTAAAGCCCGCCCCGTCTGCCCCCTTTATGATAAGCAGAAGGAGCACAAGCAGAAACTCTGCGATCGTAACGCAGCCCGCCGCCCGGTCGCGCAGCGTCTTATCTTTTCTTCCCACCAGGAAGGATACGCCCGCTCCAAGCATCGGAAAAAATACGATAACCGCCAGTAAAAAGAAATTGTTTTCCATTTTTGCGTTCCCTCCTTTCTAATAGATACCCGCCGCAACGTCCTGGAAAAAGGCGATCAGCGGCGAGGAAAACAGACCGAGCACGATCACGCCCGCCGCAAAGCAGATGAGCGGCAGACACATTTTCCAGGTCGGATCCTTCACGGACGCAATTGCAGAATCATCGAAATCCCTGCCCGGGAAAAACGCCCGGATGACGATCGACATCATATAGATTGCCGTCAGAAGCGCGGAGATCAGCAGGCAGCCGATACCAAAATACGCCTGCACATTGCCGCTCTCCACTGCCGCCCCCGCCAGATTCCACTTGCTGACAAAGCCTGCCAGTCCCGGCACGCCCATCAGTCCGAGCGCGGAGACAGTAAAGCAGCCGAACACGACCGGCATTTTTCTGCCCATGCCGTTCATCTCATAGATGTAGCTCTTGCCCGTCTGGTGCATAAAAGCACCGGCGCACAGGAAGGAGCAGATCTTCATAAAGGCGTGGCAGACCATATGCGCCAGCGCGCCCGTCATCCCCCACGGAGTCATAATGGTGGCGCCGAAAATGATGTAGGACAGGTTGCTTACCGTCGAGTAGGCGAGACGCCGCTTGATGTGCGTCTCCTTGACGGCACGGCTGCAGCCGTACACGATGGAAAACATCGCAAAGCCCATCACGACTGCCTGCACCCAGGTACCGCGCAAAAAGTCCGTGCCAAAGCTGTAGTATGTCAATCGGATGATCGCAAACACACCCGCCTTCACGACGGCAACCGCGTGAAGCAGCGCCGTGACCGGCGTTGGCGCAACGCCCGCGCTCGGAAGCCAGGAGCTTAAAGGCCAGATTGCCGCCTTAACGCCAAAACCCATAAACGCAAGCAAATAAATCAGCAGCAGCGTGTTCGTCTTATCGCCGATTTTTTCGAGGTTTAATACGCCGCCCATCACAAACTCCACCGTATCCCCGTATACGATCAAAAAGACCAGTCCGAGGAGCGCGAACGCCGCCCCGCCCAGGGAATAGTAAAGATACTTGCGGCTCGCGAGGATCGCCTCCCGCTTTAAGGTGTGCATCACCAGCGGCACCGTCACCAGCGTCAGCATCTCGTAAAAGAAATACATGCTGAGCATATCGGACGCAAACGCAATGCCAAGCGTTATGCCGTAGGTCATACTGTAAAACATGAAAAATATCTTCTCGTGCCCCTCATGCTCCATATACTCAAAGGAGTACAGCATCGCCAGCGGCCACAGCACCGCCACCAGACCTGCGAACACCATCGACATGCCGTCGATCTTGAAGGAAATGGACAGATCGCGCACAAAATAGATCACCTCAAAAACCTCCGTCGGGCCGTGCGCCACCAGGGACAGCACGATCGCCGAGGTCGCAAGCATAAGAAGCTCCAGATATACCATCATTCCCTTCCGCTTTTTAAACGGAAGCAGCGGCGTCAGAGCGCCGCCGATGATCGGCAGCAAAATTGCAGCTAAAATCCAGTATTCACTCATATTCCGCCGCCCTCCTTACAGCACCGCACTGACGATCCCGGAAAGATACGCCGTCAGCGGGTTCGGGAACACGCCCAGAAGCACCGCAAGCGCGGCAAGGATCGCCAGTGGAATCGTCATTGTCTTTACCGGTTCCAGTTTTTTCAGAGACTTATAATCGTAGTCCGCTCCCGGCAAAAAACCTTTGATGGTAATTGGCAGAAGGTATCCTGCCGTCAGCAGCGCGCTGACAAGCAGCACTACCGGGCCGAGCCAGGAAAATACGGAAATGCCCGATTCCAGGGAGCCGGTCGCCAGATACCATTTGCTGATAAAGCCGCTTGCAGGCGGAATACCGATCAGCGCCAGAGATGCAAACGTATAGCACCAGATCGTCACCGGCATCTCCTTGCCGATGCCCGTCAGCTCATCCACCCGCGTCCTTCCGGTGCGGTAGATGATCGCTCCGGCGGAGAGGAACAGGCAGGACTTGATGATCGCATGAAACACAATATGCAGGAGCGATCCCGTCATCGCCTGCGGCTGCAGCAGCGCAAGCCCGAACAGGATGTAGGACGCCTGGCTGACGGTCGAGTAGGCGAGCCTCTTCTTTAAAAGCTTCTCACGGTAAGCAAGCATGGAGCCCATAAATACCGTGATCAGCGTCAGCACCAGCCACGTCGTCTGCACCCAGGTGCCGCGCAGAAAGTCCGGACCGATCACATAAAATACGGTGCGGATCACGCCGATAACGCCCGCCTTTACGATCAGACCGGACAGCACCGCGCTCGCCGGAGCAGGCGCCACCGGATGCGCAGTCGGCAGCCAGGCGTGCATCGGAAACATACCCGCCTTCACGCCGAAGCCAAGGATCATAAAGAACGCGATCACCAGCAGCATACCCTCATGACCGACCACCCGCGTCATGTCGAGCGAGCCTCCTGCGGTAAAATCAAGTGTCACGGCATACTGGTTCATAAAGTAGATACCAAGCAGCACCATGTATGCGCCGCAGAGAGAATAAAACAGGTACTTCATTCCCGCCATCAGCGCCTCCCGCGTCCTTGTGTGCAGCACAAGCGGGAGCGACGTCAGCGTCATGATCTCATAAAATACATAAAACGTGATCAGATTGCCGGAGAACGCCAGCGCGAGAAGCACCCCGTACACGATCAGATAAAAACCAAAATAGCGCTTTTCCTCCTGCTCGTGTTTCATGTACTCGAAGGAAAATACCCCGGCAAGCACCCACACAAGCGACACGATCACCGCGTACAGCCTGCCGAGCGCGTCCACACGGAAGAAAATTTTTAGGTTATCTCCAAATTGCAGCAGCAGTAATTCCTTTTCGCCGCCAAAAATCACCAGCATCGCCAGCGCCGCCGTGACCGCAAGGGCGATGCCCGTCATGCGGATAAGTCTTGCGCGTTCCCTGAAAACCGGCAGAATCAGTACCGCCGCGCCGCAGAGGATCGGAAAAAATACCGCGATAACGATCCAGATAGAATGATTCATTTGTCCTCTCCTTTCCTCTTACGCAAAATTTGAAAGCCCGGTCTCTATGATGTGCAGGATCGGCTCCGACATCATACCGAGCGCCATATTCAGCATCACGAACAGCACGATCGTAAACGTGTAAAGCTTCTGCTGGCCCATGGTGACGGTCGTATAGCCTTTTTCCTTTATCACACTCTTCTTTTCCGGCACGTAGATGCGGATAACCGTCTTTAAGAAATAAATCGCATTTAAGATCGTACTGATCGCCAGAACGATCAGCGTCGGCAGCATCTTCATGGTCGGATGCAGCACCGCCGCCTCCGCGAACAGAAGCTTGCTCACAAACCCGGCAAAGATCGGCACACCGACCATCGAGAGCGAGCCGACCGTGAAGCCGACGCCCGCGATCTTGTTACGGTAGCCCGCGCCCGTCAGCGCGAAGAAGCTGCGGCTGCCCGCCGACACATCCGTAAGCCCGATCGCCGAGATAAACAGCAGCGACTTCGTGGCGGAGTGCGCCAGGATATGAAAGATGCTTGCCACCATACCTTCTGTTGTTCCAAGTCCAAAGCCCATGTAGATATAGCCGATCTGCGCCACCGACGAAAAGGCGATCATCCTGCGGATGTCCTTTTCCATGATCGCGCTCACGGAGCCGAAGATCATGCCGCAGAGGCCGAACACAAACAGCACGTTCAGAATCTTGCTTTCGCAGATAATGTCAAAGCCGATCACACGGTAGAATATCTTGATCAGCAGGAAAATATATCCCTTGGACACCAGGCTGGACAGCATCGCCGCCGAGGAAACTGTCGAGTAGCCGTAGGCGTCCGGCAGCCAGGAATGGAACGGGAACAGGGCGCTCTTGATGGAAAGACCGACCGTGATCAGACCGATGGTGATGATCATCGGGATGCGGTAGGTTCCCGCTGCCATGATTGTCTCCACCTGCTCTTTGATGTTGGACATCAGCAGATGCCCGGTCAGGTCATAAAGCATACAGATGCCCATGAGCAGCAGTCCGGAGCCTAAAAGACTCATGATCATGTAGCGCACCGCCGCCTCGATCGTTCTTCCGTTCTGGCGGATCATGATCAGACCGCAGGCGGAGATCGTGTTGATCTCGACAAACACATACGCCGTAAACAGGTCGTTTGTGTAGACCAGCGCCAGCAGGGAGCTTAAAAGAAGGTCCGTCAGGATATAGTAAATGTTGTGCTTGCTCTTTTCCACCTCATCGTCCAGCTTTTTTCTGCCGCCGAGCATCGAGAGCAGCATAACCATGCAGAAGGCGAGCGCCATCGCCGCCTCCAGCGCGCCCGCGCGGATCTCGTTGCCCCAGGGAGCCGGGAAGTGTCCCATCATAAAGGTATAGCTTCCGCCCACCTCTATCATGTAGCCCAGAAGCCACGCCGACATCACCCCGATAACCGTGATCACCGCCGTGTTCAGCCACTTTGCATATTTTCCGGGCAGAACAGAGGATATTATACCGGAAAACATGGAGATCATGATAGAAAAGAAGGGGACATTCTGTACAAACGCCATCACAGTCCCTCCTTTTTCAGCCGGGAGGAAATCTCATCCAGATCCAGCGTGTGATAGCGCTTATAAAGCCGCACCGTCAGAGAAAGCATCAGCGCCGTGACGGAGACGGATACCACGATGCCCGTCAGCACAAGGCCGCTGGGGATCGGGTTGATATACGCCTCGACCTCCTGCACGCCGTTCACTACGATCGGAGCCACGCGTCCGGAAATATAGCCCTTTTCCGCGAGAAACAGGTACACCGCCGTGTCCATGATATTCAGACCGATGATCTTCTTGATCAGATTTTTCTGAAGGAGCAGGTTTGCGAATCCGATCCCGAACAGGATCATCGCGATCTCCTCTCCCATATTTGCCATAAAGTTTGAACCGATCATGCTAAAAACCTCCCTTACGAAACAGTGCAAAGAATGCGTACATCGTGCAGGCGACGACCAGTCCCACGCAGATATTTAAAGGCAGGATCAGTCCGCTGCTCAAAATCGCGCCCGGTGTGCCGAGCGGGATCCCGCTCTCCAGATGGTGCGCGCCGGTGTAGAAGGAGTAGCTTTTGGCCAGACAGTAAAAGGTCAGCGCCGAAAAACTCACCCACTTGTAGGTTTTCTCCGTAAAGAACCGTTCTGTCTTTTTAAAACCAAAGGCGTTTAGGTAGAGGATCAGGCCGGCGCCGATGATCGCGCCGCCGGAAAAGCCGCCGCCCGGAGACAGATGTCCGTTTAAGATCACGTAGATGCCGAAAATAACGATGATCGGCACCAGCACGGAAGCGATGCCCTGCAGGATGGTGTCGTTCTTCGGCTCATAAAAGCTGTCGCGTTTTTCTTCCTCCTCCGCGCTCTCCCTGCCCTTCTTCTTATCGTTGCGCAGCAGGATCAGCACCGTGCAGGTCGCGATAAACAGCACGTTTGATTCGCCGAAGGTATCGAATGCACGGTAGTCGAGGATCATGCCGGTGACGATGTTGACCGCCCCGGTGTCCTGCAGACCGTCCTCAATGTACTTCGCCGCCACCTCATTGTTGGTCGGGTTATGATCGCTTCCCACAGGCGGAAGGTAGGACACCTCGACCAGCAGGATCGTGATCAGAAGCAGACAGCAGATCAGCGCCGCCGCCCTGTAAAAGCGCTGGAAAAAACGGTAGATCGGGTTGTGCTCGGTATCGTACACCCTGTCGATCACCTTGTCGTGATCCCTCCGGTAGCGCCGTAATTTCTTTTCATTCGGTATGTACTCCTGCTGCGGCACGATCTCAACGTTGTCAAGGTAGGGATCCTTCTCGCCGCTGATCCACCCGCGCATACGGACCAGGAGCCGTTTTTTGTATTCTTCCTCGGAAATCTTCTTACTCATCTTCCTTATCGTCCTCCTCTCCCATCGCGTGGATTTTCTTCAATGTCACAAAAAACAAAAGACTGGTGACGCCTGCTCCCACAGCCGCCTCGGTGATCGCAAGATCCGGGGATTCCAGCAGGATCCAGATGATCGACATGATCAGACTGTAGGACATGTAGATCAGGATGGAATTCAGGAGGCTTTTGGAAAAGCTCACCGAGATCGCGCAGACGATCAGAAAGCCAAGCAATATGTACTGAAAAATCTGCATCACACTTCCTCCTTTGCCTCGTTATTTTCTTCCTCAAGGTATTCCTTTATCTCGTCGGAAACCTCGCAGTAATTGTCCAGGTGCGGGTTTGTGGTCGCCTCCAGCCTGGAGATCAGATGCGAGGATACCGGAGATGCGCACCACAGAAATACGACCACCAGTCCCATCTTCAGAGTGGTAAAGTTGAACCCGGAAAGAATCATCAGACCGATCAGCGAGATGCCGATGCCAAGGGTATCGCCCATCGCCGCGGCGTGCATCCGGTTCAGCACGTACTTGAATTTAAACACGCCGAGGATCTGTACAACAAACGTGAACAGTCCGAGAAGCAGCATCCCGGTGCCGAGAATAAACTGTGTCCATTTAAGAATTTCCATGCTCTTCCTCCCCTTCTGCACTCTGCTCTTCTTTTTCTTCCATTTCCCTGAGCCTTCTGCCGTGGTCGCGCCGCTCCAGGTAAACGCCGGTATAGACCTTCGTCAGCACGACGACCGCCAGGAAGCTGATCATCGCATAGATCAGACAGATATCCACCAGATATCCCTCATTTAACCGCAGGGCAAGGATGGAAATAATTACCATAACCATCGTGCCCAGCATATTTACCGCCACAAGACGGTCGGCGATCGTCGGTCCGATGATCGCGCGGATCAGACAGAGCACCGCCATGACCGCAAGAACGATCAGCGCAATGTCGAACACCCATGCATACGCCTGCATCAAAGCCATATCACTCACCCGTCCTTTCTAACTTCTCCAGCATTTTCACGAAAACGGAATCCTCCATCCCTTCCGCCAGGCTCTTGTCAAGACAATGCACCACCAGGCGGTCCTCCTGCAGAGATACGGTGATCGTTCCCGGCGTCAGAGTGATGGAATTTGCAAGTATCACACGCGCCGCCCGCGATCTCAGGCTTGTCCGGAATGTGACCATCACCGGCTCCACGATCTCCCGCTGCGACAGGATCAGATGGATGACGGCAATGTTTGCGCGGACGATCTCCACGATCAGCGTCCCTATGTACCATAGAAAATAACCGCTCTTTTTGTACAGGATGATTTCCTTATGTATGCTGTAATCCATAAATTTACAGATAAAAGCAAACACGAAAAGAGCAATCACCGCGCCGAACACAACGATCTCAGCGGTAATCGCTCCATTGAAAATGATCCAGACCAGAAAAAACAACACTAACATTTTTCTTATCACTCCTTCATCTGCTCGCTAATTATTAATTATAGCAGAATAGAAGAAGGAAGTACAAGCTTATTTTTTATAAAAAGTTAAGGATTACCCAATAAATCAGCCCCAGCACCCAGCCGGAAAATATGCCGTAGAGGATCACCGGTCCGGCGATGGTAAAAATCTTGCAGCCGATGCCGAACACCTGCCCCTCCTTCTGAAATTCGATCGCCGGAGCCGCCACGGAATTTGCAAATCCGGTGATCGGCACAAGCGTTCCGGCTCCGCCGAATTTTGCCAGCCGCTGGTAGATGCCGCAGCCCGTCAGAATAACGGAGATGAGCACAAGCAGCACCGAGCACCAGGTACCCGCCAGCTTCTTGTCGGCGCCCAGATTCATCGCCATGTTGATGATGAACTGCCCCAGGGCGCAGATCGCGCCGCCCGTCACAAAGGCGTGCCACATATTGCTCCAGAGGCTGTGCGTGGGCGTCACCTTTTTCACGTAGTCGTTATATGCTTTGTTTTTCTGTTCTTTTAAGATATCTGCCATGCTACCACCCCATATAAAAATATAATAGACTTCCGATCGTCTTGCCAAGCGCCAGAAAGATCACGATGACACTGATCCCCTTCGCAAGCCCGATGCGCCGTGCCGCGATCGGGAAAATGTTGATCACCTCCGCCAGCGCCATGATCCAGGCGCCCACGTACATGCCCGCCGTAAGTCCCAGCACCGCCAGCATCAGCCTGCCCTTAAAAATGGTCATGCCGTAAACGGTAAACATATTTCCATAAACGGCGCCCAGCAGGATCATGCTCTCATAGAGCTTTGTGTGGACAGCCGTGCGTGAGATCCCGGCAAACCGCGTGATGATGCCAAGTCCGACAAGCAGCGCGACCACGCCCGCCGCCACCAGGACGCCGCCGCCCGCTCCGATCAGGATCAAAAGTCCCGTGCGCATCATCCCGTGATCCCCTTTCCGCTGCTCTGCGTGGTCTTTCGCTCGTTTTTCGGCACGTGACGGCTGGCCTCGATGATGGTATCGTTCACATCGTTTTCATAGGTGCGCATCTGCACCTCCAGAGGCGTCGGGTCCGCCGTCAGCTTCTTTCCCGCAAAATGATTGAAAAATACGATGATGCCAAGCCCCAGCCCCAGGGAATATGACAGCTCCAGGACCGTGAAGCCGTCCGAGGTCTGCCCGGTAAACAGCTCGTACACCTGCCCGAACAGCTCGGTGATCGACACGTCATTGTTGAACGTCATGATCGAAAAGGAGGCTCCGAAAAAGCACAGCACGCAGACCGCCGCCGTTTTCAGCCAGCTCACCGCATCTGCGGGCTGTTTCTGTTTCTCGTAAGTGATGATAAAATCCGGTACGCCGATATTGTTGATCTCCAGACTGGGAAATTCCTTCTGGATGCAGGCGATCACCTCCATCACCGATTTCACATAGCGCCCCGGCTCCCTGCCGACCGCCTCCGGGAAAAGCATCGTCTTTACCCGCGCCTCGATCTCCTTATTACTGCAGGAAATCTGGGCAATGTCTTTTAAAAAAACACGGCGGTCATGTACCCCGACATTTTCGTCTATTTTCAGATATAACGTATCCACGTCCGTTCCTCCTGTGGGTGATCTCCATTACTTTTCTGCTAGTATCCGCAAAACAACAGAAAATATACCGTTTATTGAAGAGCGTCGCGCATTTTTTTCAAAATCTTCTTTTCCAGGCGCGATACCTGCACCTGTGTCCTTCCGAGCATCTCCGCCACCTGCGACTGCGTCTGATCTTTAAAATAGCGCATAATGATAAGAAACTGCTCCTCCGGCTCCAGCGTCTCCATCACCTCCGTCAGCACCATGCTGTCGAGCACCTTTTCGTTCATATTTTCCTTTTCCTCGATCCGGTCCTCCAGATAAATTTCCGTACCGTCTCCCTGATAGACCGGGCGGTGCAGCGATTCCACCTCCGATGCCGCCTCCATCGCAAGCACAATGTCCTCGCGGGAGATTCCGATCTCCTCTGACAGCTCCTCCACCGTCGGCTCGCGCCCAAGCCGCTTTTCCAGGCTCTCCCGCGCGGACGCCGTCTTATATGCCGTCTCCTTTAAGGAGCGGCTGACCTTCAGCATCCCGTCGTCCCGCAGGAAGCGTTTGATCTCCCCGGCGATCATCGGCACAGCATAGGTGGAAAATTTCACACCGTAGGACAGATCAAAATGATCGATCGCCTTTAAAAGCCCGATACTGCCGATCTGAAAGAGATCCTCATCGTCCGTCCCCCTGCCGGCGAAGCGCTTCGCGATGGTGAAAACAAGTCCCAGATTTTCCTCCACTAATTGTTCTCTTGCAGCTTTATCCCCCTGGTGCGCTTTCTCAATTAACCATTGGGTGTGCTCCATCTAAGACTTCCTTTCAATCATGATATTCGTTCGGGGTCCTGCCAATGCGCTTTTTCATCGTCACCGCTGTTCCCTCGCCGACGGTCGATTCCACCTGCACGTCGTCCATGAATGCCTCCATAAAGGCAAAGCCCATGCCGGAGCGCTCGGTGTCCGGCTTGGTCGTAAACAGCGGCTCCATCGCTTTTGCGATATCGGCAATTCCGACGCCCTTATCCGACACGGTGAGGGTGAGCACCTGCCCGCTGATGCTGCAGGAAACCGTCACCTTTTTCACCTCATTTTCATAGCCGTGGACGATCGCGTTCGTCACCGCCTCCGAGAGCGCCGTCTTGACGTCCGCCACCTCCTCCAGCGTGGGATTTAACTGCGTCATAAATGCCGCCACCGCCACGCGCGCAAAGCTCTCATTGCAGGAGCGGCTGTCAAATTCAATCATCATTTCATTCGTCTGTTCCATATGCTTCCCCCTCAAAACATTTGCGACTGCTCCGGCAGTCCCTCATAAATATCGATCACCTTGTAAATGCCGGACAGCGTGAGAATCCGCAAGATCCGTTCGTTTACATGAACCGCCGCCACTGCGCCGCCCATAAACCGCATATTTTTGTAGCGTCCCATGATCAGTCCGATCCCGGAGCTGTCCATAAAGCTTGTCTTCCGGAAATCAAAAATGATCCGCCGGATATTGCAGCTCTGTATCAGCCGGTCCGATCCGCGCTTGATCTTTTCCGCATTGTGATGGTCCAGCTCCGCCGGAAGAAGCACCGTCAGATCCGTCCCGTTAATTTTAAAAAAATCCTCCATTCTCTATCCTCCCCTTTCTTTATCTATGAGCTGCCCGACAAATGAGCCTTCATCGATTTTTCGTGCTTTCCATGGCTCCTATCTATACAATAAGGACCCGGAAGGTTTTCCTTCCGAGTCCCTGCTTCGAGCCTTCTCTTTTGTTTTTGTCCCGGCTTCCGGTCTGCGCCGTCCGCCTTCCCTGGGTACGCTTACCAGTTCTGCGTGCCGTCCTGCGTGCCATCCACCGATGTCCCGTCCGCGTTGGTTTCCGACACCGGCGTGCCGTCTGCGTTTGTCTCTGCCGCCGGCGTACCGTCCGCATTTGTCTCCGCCTGCGTCTCTCCCGTATCTGTCGTGCCTGTATTGGTCAGCACCGACTGGTCGCTGACATACTGCGACAGGTTTGCCGCCTGCGCCTGTGCCGGGAATTTCTGTATCGTCTGGGCAAACGTCTTGTCCGCGTTTTCCGTATCGCCGAGATTGTAGTAGGCAAAGCTTAAATAATACCATGCGTCATACTGTGTATCGTCCGTCTCCGTTGCCTGTTTAAGCTTCTCTGCCGCAGTGCTGTAATCGCCCTGCGCGTAGGCAGTCGCGCCCTCGGCGTACTGCGACTCGTAGATCGTGGACTTCACGCTCGTCATGATCGTATCGTAGAGCGTCTTGCCGTTGCCCTCCAGACTGTCCGCTTCCACCCCGGCAAGCTCCGTGGCAGCGCCGTTCTGGTCGCCCGACAGGAATTTTGCCGCCGCAGACAGGAGCTGGTCATAGCCGTCCGCCTTGCTCTGGGCAGCCTCCATCGTGCTTGTGGCCTCGTCGATCTGCGCCTGATAGCCCGCGATCTCCTCCTCCAGCGTGTCCACCTTCGCGCTCTCCGCCGCCAGCTTTGTGTTGGCGTCCGTCACCTGCTGATTGGCGCTCTGGTTGATCTTTTTCGTGTTCGACGGGATCGCCAGAAACCAGATCAGCGCAGCTCCCAAGACAAAGCCAAGCAAAATATTCAGAAACGTTGCCGCGGATGAGCTGTCGCGGAACGTAGTTGGCTGAATGATCGTATCATTGCCGCTCATATATCTGACCGGACCGAGGAATTTCTTTTCTTCCCGCTCGTCCAGCGGCGTTACCCGCCGACGGTACTTCTTTTTGCCGAGATTGGTGGCAACGCCTGTCGCCTCCTCCACCTCATTGAGATAGCGCAGCGTCGTCGTGTTGGTCGCGTCGATCTGCGACGCCTTCTTCAGCAGTCTTCGCGCTTTCTCATACTCCTCCTGCTTCAGATAAACCAGCGCAAGCAGATGGTAGCCCTTGATCAGATTCGGATTCTGCGTCAGCACACGCTTCAGCTGGATGACTGCCATATCGTCGTCACCCTGGCGGCAGTACTGCAGCGCCTGATTGTATTTATGGATCGTCTGGTTAATGACGTCCAGCTTGTTTTTATTCGACTGAAGCCTGCTTATGTAAAGGTTCGCCGCATTGTTCTCCGGCATGATATTTTTGCTGATGACCCACTCGCTGAGTGCGGAAACCACCTCGCCGGTCTCATAGTAAACAAGACCGAGCAGGTTTCTGGCGTCGATGTTTTCTTTATTAAATTTCAGGCTTCGCTTCAGACAGGACACCGCTCCGGAAAGGTCGCGGACGCTTGCCTTCTCAAGCCCCTCGTTGTACAGCAGATTGGAAATCCGCACCACCCTTTTGAGGATCGTGACATCCGCTCCGCAGCCGCTGCAGTAATCTATGGAAGATAACGGCGTGCCGCAGTAAATACATCTCATACGACCGCCCCCTTATCTGTGCTTGTTCTTTTCTTCCTGCAGCATTTCCTTCAGGATATCGGTGATATCTGTGAAGTCGCGCTTGTAAATAGCATCCTCCGCCTCGTTTACATCCAGGCTCGGATGAAATTTCTTCAGTTCCTCTTCGTAATTAATCATGTATTCCTCTCCTCTATGAGTGCTTTGATTTCCCCGACCAGATACAATGAGCCGACGCAGAACAAAAGCCCGTCTCCCCGCTTTGCGAGCGCCGTCTCAAAAGCCTTGCCGATGTCCTCTTCCGCTGTCACCTCTGCATCTGTATATTTCCGGAATATCCCGGCAAGCTCCCCCGCCGGAACGATGCGCTTCCCCTCGATCTGCGTGGCGACAACCTCCGAAAGCCTGCCGGTCTCACAGATGGTTCTGATCATCTGCTCGTAGTTTTTCTCGACCACCGCGGAAAAAAGCAGCACGATCCGCCTTCCCTCCTGTACGCCGTTTAAAGTGCGCACAAATTCGCGCACGCCGTCCTCATTGTGCGCGCCGTCCACGATCACGCCCGGCAAAATAGTCTCCATGCGCCCCTGCCAGTGCGTATCCGCCATCGCCTGCAGGCGCACATCGCAGGGAATCTTATGCTCCGGATCGACCGCTTCCATTGCCAGGAGCGCCAGCGACGCATTCTCCGCCTGATACGGAGCCGGGTAGGGCACCGTGATCTTCCTCTTCTCATAATACAGGGCATCCAGCTCAAAATCAATGCTTTTATCGGTTTTATCCAAAATTTCGTACATCTCCCTGTGCAGCCCCACCGCCGGAGCGTGCATCTTTTGCGCCCTGCCCAGGATCACCGCCTCCGCCGCCGTACCGCGGCACCCGTCGTAGATCACTGGCACGCCCGCCTTAATGATGCCCGCCTTTTCCTGCGCGATCTGCTCTATGGTATCTCCGAGGATCTCCGTGTGGTCGAGGCTGATGCTGGTAATCACACACGCCAGCGGATGCTCCACGATATTGGTGGCGTCCAGCCTGCCGCCAAGCCCCGTCTCCAGCACGGCGTATTCCACCTCATGCCGTTCAAACAGCACCAGGCAGACCGCAAAGAGGATCTCGAAATACGCCGGATGAGCAAAGCCGTCCGCCTGCATTTCCCGGATCACCTGCCAGACCTTTTCGTATGCCGAAAGAAATTCCTCATCGGTGACCGGTACATTGTTGATCTGGAAACGCTCGTTTATCTTTACCAGATGCGGGGAAATAAACAGCCCGGTTTTCTTTCCGCCCGCTGTCAGCATAGACGACAGAAACGCGCAGACAGACCCCTTGCCGTTCGTACCCGCCACATGGATCACCTTCATTTTCCGCTCCGGCCGTCCCAGCCGCTCTATCATCTCAACCGTGTTCTCCGGCTTGTTTTTTTTCGTAAACTTCGGAACGCTCTCGATATAGCTTACCGCTTCCTCGTATGTCATAATGAATGTCTCTTCTTTCTTCGCTCTCTCATTTTTCAGACGGCGGCTTTTTTTTCATCGCTCCCGTCCTCATCTATCATATATATTTCGGGGCGGCATTGCAAGTAATTTTTTTCGCGTGTTTCGACATGACTGCGCTGCTGCTCACGTCAGCCCCAAACACCTGCTACGCCGCGAAGCCAGTCCTGTGGGTCTGAGACGTGAGAACGCGATTCAGGTGTGAGCAGATCCTGTAAAAAATAATAAGAGCCGGGCATCTTTCATCCCGGCTCTGCGATACTCAAATAACTTTACTTAAAAATGCTTTTAAGCGCTCGTTTTTCGGATTTCCGAAAAATTCTGCCGGAGCTGCCTCCTCCAGAATATGCCCTTCCGCCATAAAGAGGATGCGGTCCGCCACCTCTTTTGCAAAGCCCATCTCATGGGTGACGACGATCATCGTCATATGCTCGCGGGCAAGCTCTCCCATAACCTGCAGCACCTCGCCGACCATTTCCGGGTCGAGCGCCGAGGTCGGCTCGTCAAACAGCAGCACCTCCGGTTTCATACAGAGCGCGCGCACGATCGCGACACGCTGCTTCTGTCCGCCGGAAAGCTGGCTCGGATACGCGTTTGCACGGTCGGCAAGCCCGACGCGCGCCAGAAGCTTCATCGCCTCGCTCTCCGCCTCTTCTTTGCTGACGCCCTGCAGCTTCATCGGCGCGATCGTCATATTTTTCAGGACCGTCATGTGCGGGAACAGATTGAAATGCTGAAACACCATTCCCATCTTCTGACGGTGAAGATTGATGTTGACATTTTTGTCCATCAGATCGACGCCGTTAAAATAAATGTGCCCGCCCGTCGGATCCTCCAGACGGTTCAAACAGCGCAGGAAGGTGCTTTTGCCGGAACCGGACGGTCCGACCACAAACACAACTTCCCCTTTCTGGATCTCGGTCGACACGCCGTTTAACGCGTGTACGCCGACAAACTCTTTTTTCAGATTTTCTACCCGGATCAGGGGTTCGTTACCGTTCACTGTTGCGCAGCCTCCTCTCCAGAATACTCAGGAGCTTGCTGAACGCAAGCACCATCACCAGATAGATCAGCGCCACTGCGATCAGCGGCATGAACGCATCGTAGGTGCGGCTTCGGATAATATCTCCGCCCTTTGTGAGATCCTCCAGCGCGATATAACCGGCAACGGAGGTCTCCTTTAAAAGAACGATAAACTCGTTGCCAAGCGCCGGAAGCACGTTTTTGAATGCCTGCGGCAGAACAATATAGATCATTGTCTGCGCATAATTGAAGCCGAGGCTTCTGCCCGCCTCAAACTGCCCGTTGTCGATGGACATGATACCGCTTCGGATGATCTCCGCCACGTATGCCCCGGAATTCAGGCCAAACGCCAGAATCGCCACAAAGGTCTTGTCAATCTTAACGGAACCAAAAATAACGAAATAAATGATCAGAAGCTGGACAACCACCGGCGTCCCGCGAATGACCGTGAGATACAGCTTACAGAGCGCATTCAGCACCTTCAGCTTTTTCGTCTTATCGTAGGTGGAACGCACCACCGCTACCAGAAAGCCAAGCGCGATACCGATCAGAACGGCAAAGACCGTCACCGTCAGGGTGGTCTTTAAGCCGTTCGTCAGATATTTCCAGCGGCTATCCGCTATAAAATTTAAATAAAACCGGTCGTATAAATTCTGCAGCATTATTCTGTAACAGCCTCAGTTTCTGCCTCTGCGGCTTCCGTTACTGCCTCGGTCTTTGCTTCCTCCGCTGCAGCTTCTGTCTCGTCCTCGCCGCTGTCTTCGTTGATATATTTGTCAACAACCTCCTGGAATGCACCGTTCTCCTTCAGTGTGTTGAGCGCGGTATTTACCTTCTCCAAAAGCTCGTCGTTATCCTTTGCGATAGCGATCGCATATTCTTCATCGGTATATGCCTCGTCGATGATCTTGATGCCCTCGTTCTCAGATACAAATACCTTTGCCGGCTCGCTGTCGATAACAACCGCGTCGATCTTGCCCTGCGTCAGCGCCTGCACTGCCTCAAAGCCCTTGTTGTAACGCTCTACGGTAACATCCTCCTCATCGCTTACATAGATGTCGCCGGTGGTGCCGAGCTGTACGCCGACCGTCTTTCCGCCAAGATCATCCGGGCTTGCGATCTCGCTGTCCTCTTTTACAATGATCACCTGCGTAGCGGTTGCATAAGAGTCTGTGAAGTTTACGGACAGCTTACGGTCCTCCGTAACGGTAAGACCTGCCATACCGATATCCGCCTTGCCGGACTGAACGGCTGCCAGCACGGAATCAAACGCCATATCCTCGATCTCCAGTGTCATGCCAAGCTCCTCTGCGATCAGAGCCGCGACCTCCGCGTCGATGCCGACGATCTCGTCACCCTCGTGATACTCATACGGCGGGAATTCTGCGTTGGTAGCCATCACCAGAACGCCGCCCTCCTCTGCCATAGCGGTAAAGCCAAAAGACATCGCCATAGCGCCTGCAAGTAAAGCTGCTGTTAATTTTTTCATAATACTCATCCTCCTGCATAATTTTGAATAAATATACTTGAATATTTATGATTAATACGCTACCACCAATCAAAATGTTTGTCAATCATTTTCGGCGAAAAAAGCACCGGGAACTCAAGCTGCGCTTGCTTCCCGGTGTTTTTTGACGATTTGCACGGCTTTGCTAGGTGCCAAAGTATGAGAAGTGCATGTAATCCTTGCTGTTTCCCCAGTCGCCCTGGCTGAAGCCGTACTTCTTGAATATTTTCGCAACAACGCCGTTTTTCGGTATGGAGTAAGGATCTTTGCCCGGCCTCCAGTATTTTCCGGCTGTGATAGCCCCGGTCGCGATGTTGACCATGTAGTTTTCCGTCCAGTTAATGTCGATCGCAGTCCCGGTGTTGTGCTCGGAATGACCGCCTCTCCATTCATACCCGCCCAGCTCATGGATCGGGAATTTTTCAGAGTTGTTGTAGATCTCTTTAAAAATCTGCTGAACCGTCGCCGCAAGATTTTTATGCACCATGATCGTCCATGTGCGCGTGTACTTCGCTCCGCTCCTGCCGTTCTTGAAATCCCAGGTTTTTACTGTGATGGATTTCATATTTTTCTTAGCCTGAGACGCCGAGGTGTAATACCCGCCCGGATAACGCATACTCAGATTTGCATTTCCAAATACCTTCTGATATTTCTGTTTTGTGGTCGGGTTCTGGATAATGCCTGAAGCGGCGGCAGCGCCGTTCGTACCGGAATTGTTTCCGGTGGCCGGTTTCTTTGTCGTCGTCTTCTTAATAAACCCGTAAGCGATACCTGACAGCTTTCCATAGGCAACGCCGGCTGAGTTTTTCTTATAGGCGCGCACCACGTAAGCATAAGCCTTGCCCTGCTTTCTGCCGCTGATCGTACAGCTCGTCCTGGACGCGCCGCTGATCGTCTTTACACGCTTGTACAGCTTGCTGCCGGTCGAGTAATCGCGGCAGAAGATCTGATAGCCGGTTGCACCGCTCACCTTTTTCCAGGTAATCTTATGACTGCTGGTGCCGGATGCCGTCACCTTCACGTTTTTTACCTGCGCAGGCGCCGAAGGTTTTTTCGCTGCCTGTGCAAACGCCGCCAGCCCTGTCCAGAGCATCAGCGCCGCAAATAATGCCATCATAACTCTGACTGCGGATTTTTTCTTATGAACCATGTCTGTTCCTCCCAATTTGCAGATTTCTCAGTCAAATCCCCCACAGCAGGCCACGGACATGACCCCGCCTGTTCTTTCCGCCCCGTGAGGCGGGTATTGGACTCTCCCGAAAGATATCATAACATATTTTTTAACAAATGGGAAGTATTTATTTCAAAATTGTTACAATTTTGTTTCTTTTGTTTCTTCAAAAAATTCTCCGACACATTGCTATCCGTGCTTTTTTCTGCTATACTCTTACCATCAGGCCCGGTATCCATGACGGCATCCGCGGCAAATACTTTACGCCCGTCCGGGGCAGAAAGAGAAATGTACGGCATGAATGCACAAAAACCATCCGCATCCCACAAAGAACAAAGCACCTTAAACCGACTTGCCTTAAAAGCCGGACTATTCTATATTTTTGCACAGCTTCTCGTGCGCGGAATTACCTTTCTGACAACACCGATCCTCACACGGCTTCTGTCGAAAGCGCAGTACAGCGACATCCGGCTCTATGAATCGTGGCTGCTGATCATCGGTCCGGTTTTTTCACTGAACCTGTACCGCAGCGTGGAGCGCGCGAAATATGACACGGGAGAAAACTACAATGAATTTGTGTCGTGTACATCCATGCTCTCCTATCTCTCCATCGGGTTCTGTTTTCTGGTCTGTCTTTTTTTTAAGGAACCGGTGAAGATTTTCTGCGACATGAATGATCTGATGTTTTACACAGCGTTTCTCTATACCTTCGCCCACACGGCGATCATGTTTATGCAGCGCCGCGAAAAGCAGCTGATGCGTTATAAGGTAAGCACCGCCGTGACGGCGGTGACTGTCATTCCCGCCACGCTTTTGTCCATCCTGCTGATCTGGATCGGAAGAGAAACGGGGCATACCGACGCGCTCGTCTCCCTGCGCGTAATCGGCTACTATGTGCCGTTTATCATCGCTGGGATCATTATTGCCGCCGTACTGCTGTTTCAGGGAAAAAAGGCGTACTCCCGCGCACACTGGAGATATGCGCTGCTGTTTTCCCTGCCGCTGATCCCAGAGGCGATCTCTATCCAGATCATGAATCAGTCGGACCGCATCATGGTGCGTCACCTGATCGGCAAAGAAGAGGCTGCCATCCTTGCGCTCGGCACAACCGTTTCTTATATTATATGGATTCTGGAGGATTCTGTCTGGAACGCCTGGCTGCCCTGGCTTTACGAAAAGATTTCCCGAAAGGAAACGAAGGATGTGGAAAAACCGTGGACCATTCTCATGCACGGCTTTGGAATGCTTTCCTGGTTTCTGGTGCTGCTCGCGCCGGAGATCGTGGCGATCCTCGGAAGCAGCGAATACCGCGACTGCATCTATCTGACAGCGCCCATGCTGACCGGCACGCTGTTCCGTTTCTACAGCTACAGCTATACCGCCGTAGAAAATTATCATAAAAAAACCGGCTATGTGGCGGCCGCCACCGTCGGCACCATGCTGCTCAATGTGATTTTAAATTACGTCTGCATCAAAAGCTTCGGCTATCGCGCCGCCGCTTACACGACGGCGTTCAGCTACTTCGTTCTGCTGCTCGTACAGAGCTTTATGGAATACCGTCTGACCGGCGCGCTCATTATTCCCATCAAAAAGACCGTCGCCGTCTCACTCGCTTACTTCGCACTCTGCTGCGCAAGTATGCTGCTCTTTGCCTGCCCTTCACTTATCCGCTACGGCGTGCTGGCGGCAGGCGTACTGCTGGCAGCAAAGTTCCTGCTGCCGCAGTGTTTTGGTATTCTGAAATTATTGAAAAAATAACAGCAAATTTACTCTACCTCAATTTGTATCTTTCCCATCGCCTCATGCAGCAGCTCCACCGCTTTTTCCAGCGTCTCGCCTTTGGTGACGACGTGACCGATCCGATGAGGCCCGATGCGGAATTTTTCTACTCTCTCGCCCACCTCATGATCAAATAAAATCTCGTAAATATCCGGGTTTTCTTCGTTGCGGTTGACGATGGAACGGATCACGCCGTCCCTGTCGCTCATCAGCAGATGACTGGCATTCGGCACCTTCGCATCGCCCGTAAAATCCAGATCCTGCTCTCCGAGCGCCGCCCGGAGGATTTTTTCATAATAATCAAAGCCATAATAGATGGAAACGGATTCCGCCAGGCAGGTCGCGCCGGAGCGTCCGCCGATCTCCAGCACATACGTCTTGTTATCCTTCAGGATAAAATCCGCATTGATCGCACAGTTGTCCAGCTCCATCGCCTCGATCGCCATCCGCAGCTGCTCCTTGGCGTCCTCAATGACCGCCTCGTCCAGCTCGTAAGGCACAAAGTGTCCGATCGGTACGCCGGTGTCCCCGTGGAACACATAATCGCCGTGCGGCATGATAAACTGCACCTTCCCCTGGTAAACAAACGCCTGCGCGCCAAACTCCTCGCCCTCGATAAACTCCTCGACGATAAAATAATCCTTCTTCGTATATTTCTTCGCCAGCGCGATCGCCCCGGCAAACTCCTCACGGCGGTTCACCCGCGTGATGCCGCGGCTTCCGGAGGAATCGACTGCCTTAAAGATCAACGGCAGAGAAAGCTCGTCTATCTTCTCATAGACGTCCGGCGCGTCAAAGGCGATCTTACGGTACTTCGCCGTCCGCACGCCGTGCTTCTCATAGACCTCTTTCATAAGAAGCTTGTTCGTCGCAATGGTCGCTCCGCGGCAGGAAAGCCCGCAAAGTCCCAGGGCATCACAGACCTTTCCGATCGTGATAACGGCAACGTCCGTTCCCGCCGTCACGATCCCGTCAATCTTTTCTTCCTTCGCGATCTCCAGGATCTTCTCCCAGTCCGTCGTATTTTCATAATACACCTTATCTGCATATGCAAAACCCGGATAATTTCCCGGTATACTAACCGCGATGGAATAAATCCCCAGACGCTTCGCCGTCTGGATCAGCGGCACCTGATATATCCCCGCGCCCAGAATCATAATTTTCTTCATCGTTCGTTCCTCTCTTTCCTTTCCGTCCGTAAACCTTTCGCACCACAAACTGCGGCGACCGCTGTATCACAAGAAACATCCTGCCGATGTACTCCCCGATCAGACCCATAAACAGCAATATCACGCCGGAGAAAAAACACACCGCGGCTACCATAGTTGACCATCCGATCGGAACCGCCGGATGGATCGCCTTGTTGATAAAGACGGCGATCACCCCGACCAGTCCCAGGATCGAGAACAGACATCCGAGCCTCGTCGCCACCCGCAGCGGCACAACAGAAAAGCCCATAATATTCGACCAGAGCTGAAGCAGCTTTTTCAAAGTATAGTTAGACTGTCCGATCTCCCGCTTAAAGTGCTGGATCGGCACGCTGCTGATATTTTTTGTCGTGCGCAGAAACAGTCCCTGCAGGTGCGTAAACGGACTCTCATAGCGGATCACCGAATCCCGCACGAACCGGCGGATCACCCAATAGCTCGACGTCTTCATCCCTTTTGGTTTTCCGATCAGCCAGCGCACCGTCATATAATTGACATAACTGCCGAAATTGCGGAACGGGCTCTGCTTTTTCTGCTCGTAATAGCCATAAACAATATCGTAGCCCTTGTCAAACTCTGCAAACAGATATTTAAGCTGTGAGGGATGCGTCTGCCCATCGTCGTCCATCGCGATCAGGATATCCCCCTCCGCATAGTTCAATCCTGCCATCACGGCATTATGCTGCCCGCTGTTAAACGCAAGCTCGACCACCCGCACGCAGTCATACTCCTCTGCAAGCGCGCGCAGCTCGTTTATCGTCTTTGGATTATTTGGAGAATAATCATCCACCAGCACAAATTCATATTCGTTTCTGCCAAGGCGCTCCATTTCTTCCATGGTCGTCTCGACGACCTTACGGATCGTCCTGTCTGAATTATAACACGGAATGATGATGCTGTGCAGCATTTTTTCTCTTCCTCCTTCTTTACTTCTTATTCAAAGTCCGTCGCCGCCTTGCAGGCGCGTCTCCTTCTGCGCGCAGCAAGCAAAAGGAACAGAAACACTGCGAATGCGATAACAGAAACACAGACGCCGATCCGCATTCCCGGCATCCGGTAGCGCAGCTCGATCGTATGCTCTCCCGGCTCCAGCCAGATGCCCATATACATCAGGTTTGCCTTTTGGATCTCTGTCTCCTGTCCGTCCACATACGCCGTCCAGCCGTTCTGGTACGGAACAGAAAACACCAGAAGCTTCCTCTCCTCCAGACTGATCGTTCCCCTGACGCAATTTGTCAGGACCTCCACATTCTCCAATGAGTTTTCCTTCAGATGATCCGTGTAGGAGCTCATATTCCCCATCGGCTGACAGAAAATCTGAATATCGTCAAACTTCAAAGTATCTTTATCGGAAAAAGTAATCTTGCATTCACCGGCGGCTTCCTTATGGTATCCCAGATTGAACAAGTATGCTTTCTGTCCGGAATAATAAGGATTCTCCACACCGTGAAGGCTGTAGGAGGATTTGTATTCCCCGCAGCTGTAGCTAAACGATGTGCTGTAGCCCTCCTCATAGCGCAGCCCTTTGATATACAGATAGACCTCGGAATCCGCCGTGCCGTCAAATTTCAGGGTAAGAGAAGCCTCCTCATCCTCTGACGCCTGGATCGTGATCCTTCCCTCCTCCAGCGTTACGTTTTCGCAGATCTTTTCCGTAATCTCTGCAGTCCGTCCGGTGATCTGCACATCACCGTCCGCCGCTGTGGTTTCAAAGTCCGCTCCGCTTTCCGTGCTGTCCAGCGAAGCCGCCTGCATCAGCACCTCCTGCCGTGCCGGCACCTCATACGAGAGCAGCTCGTCCTCACTGATCACAGTGTCATACGTGTAGCCGATGGGCAGCGCCATCTCATTTTCAAACACCTCATAGGTCTTGCCGTTTTTCTCCGTCTCCAGCATCTTTGTGTAACCGTAGGGCAGATCATATGCGGTATCCTTCAGAAGCGCATAATATTTCACACACGCCAGCGTGTCCAGGAAGGAGCGCCCGTTAAAGCCCAGAAGGCGCACGCCGCTCCAGGTGCAGACGCCCATCTGGCTCCAGAAATCCTGCATGATCCTGCTGGTCGTACTGGAATACCAGACTGTGCCGTTGTAGTCCAAAAACTGCGCAGCTCCCTGTATCTGCCGGTAGGTCTGCCTGGTAGCCGCACGGTAAAACGTGTCGTCCTCTACATCCTCTATCGCTGCCAGCGGCATATTTGTGATGCTGTCCACCACCGTGCCCGCCTGCGGAAATTCATCAGTGTAATTGCCCATTCGCGGCGCAAAGGTTTCCAGTCCATAGCACCACAGGGATACAACCGTCAGGCCGACCAAAGCTCCGCCTGCCAGACGCGTCTTTCCCGGTTTTCGCCATAAAAACAGCAGGACCGCAAGCGTCAGCACCATCACAAAACCCGATACCAGCGCAATATAACGGTTTTTTCCATGAGCGAACAGCACCTCCGCTGCAAACAGCGCCAGGAAAGGCAGCGACGCCAGCACCACGATCAGCCGCTCTTTTTTTGTAAGCTCGCAGATATCCTCTATCACAAACGCCAGTGCAACGGACAGCGCAAACGAATACACATAGCTCCAGCGGTTGTTGATATTACTGAAGCCGCTGAACACAAATGCCACCGCCGGGATCATGCAGAAGATCGTTCCCGTGATCACCGATGCCTTGACGATTTTCCTTCCTTTTCGCAGGAAAAGCACTACCAGCCCGATGTAGATCAGCGGGATATATCCCAGACGCAGCCAGTTTCCCGGTCCCCGTCCGGCCGTCAGAAAATCGCGCAGGAAATTGATCGGCCACTTCCATCCATAGGAAAGAAAATTCGTACTGCTGCCGTACTCCACCGCCTCCGTGCGCCCGCTCGTCAGATAGGATGCAAAGGAATCCACCAGCGTAGCGTTCCCGATCAGAACGCCGAGCAGATAGGAGCCGATGATCATGCCGGCCAGCTTCCAGAATTCCCGCCAGGTGCGCCGCCCACGATTTCCAAAGAACCGGATCAGGAAATAGACGCCGGTGGCAATCGTGTTGATATAGAAAAAATAATAGCCGCACCAGAGATGGATCCACACAACCAGCGTGCAAAGCCACCAGCGGTTGTTCTGATAGATTTCTTCCACGGCAAGAATACACAGCGGCAGCATGATCAGACCATACAGGAAGTGCGCATGCCGCATACACGCCCACATCCCATAGCCGCAGTAAATATAGGAAAAACTGCCGATCAGCGCCGCCGTCCATCCTTTTTTAAAGTACATCAGGAACGCCGACATGGAAAGTCCGGCAACGTAAAACCGCGCCAGCAATATAAACGTATAGGCAAATTCCACGTCAGAGGCGTCGAACAGCAGAAACAGCCAGTACAGCGGTTCCAGGTGCACGGTAATGGTGTTCCCCATGCCAAGCGTGAAATCGTAGGTGGGAATGGAAAAATTTCCATCAAGAAATCCCGCAAGAATCTCCCGCGTTTTTTTTCCAAAATAAGCCGCCCGAGGCACGTATTGCGCCACCGCGTCAGAATACCATACAAAGCTTTTATCCTGCACGAGCAGCACCAGAAATACGCCTGCTGTCACCACGGCAAACAGCACGCTGTACAGCAGAATATATTTCAGGTAATAGCTCACCCTGCGCGTTGAATGCATTTCTGCCATATCCTTACTCCTCCGACACCGGCTCCGCCGGGATAAATACGCGGTCGTGGACCGGATCCGCCGGCTTTGCCACCCGCTTTACCGCCTCTTCACAGAAATAGTCCTGCGCGCACAAAAGTACCTTTCCGCGCTTGTCGATCTTCTCGTAGGTGCCGTCCGGCTGCAGGATGTGCGCCTTGACATTGTCCGCGAGCTGGATCTTTAAAATATGAAATGCCTCTTCCTTAATCTCGTCGTTATCCAGCGGGAAAAGGATTTCCACACGCTTGTCGAGGTTGCGCGGCATCCAGTCCGCGCTGCCCATGAAGATCTCCGGCTGCCCGTTATTGTGGAAGTAGAAAATACGCGCATGCTCCAGGAAGTTTCCGACGATCGAGCGCACCGTGATATTCTCGCTGACGCCCGGAATACCGGTCTTTAAGCAGCAGATGCCGCGGATAATAAGCTCGATCTTCACACCTGCCGCGCTCGCCTCATAGAGCTGGGCGATGATCTCCCTGTCGCACAGGGAATTCATCTTTGCAATAATATGCGCCGGTTCGCCTGCCCGCGCGTGCTCCGTCTCCCGGCGGATCAGCTCCCCGAAACGGCTGCGCAGCCATATCGGCGCAAGCGAAAGCCGGTTCCAGTGCTTCGGCTCCGAGTAGCCGGAAAGCATATTAAACACAGCGGTCGCGTCCTCGCCGATCGCCTCCGCACACGTTAAAAGACCGCAGTCCGTGTAGAGCTTTGCCGTGGAATCGTTGTAATTTCCGGTGCCGAGATGCACATACCGGCGGATGCCGTCCTCTTCGCGGCGCACTACCAGCGTGATCTTGCTGTGTGTTTTTAAACCGACCAGACCATAAATGACATGACAGCCCGCCTTTTCCAGCATTTTCGCCCAGACGATATTGTTTTCCTCATCAAAGCGCGCTTTCAGCTCCACCAGAACGGATACCTGCTTGCCGTTCTCCGCCGCCTGCGCGAGCGCAGCAATGATCGGTGAATTGCCGCTGACGCGGTAGAGCGTCTGCTTGATCGCCAGCACATCCGGATCTTTTGCCGCCTGGCGCACGAAATCCACCACCGGATCGAACGTCACGTACGGATGGTGCAGCAGAATATTGCCCTCGCGGATCGCCGCAAAGATATCGCTGCAGTTCATCAGCGCCGGAACCGGCTGCGGAACGTAGGGCTTGTTCTTCAGATGGTCGAAGCCGGACAGACCGTACATCTTCATCAGAAACGTGAGATCGAGCGGTCCGCTGATATGGAACACATCGTCACCTTTAATGTTGAATTCTTTTTTCAGGATCTTCAGAAGCTGTTTGTCCATGCCGTCCTCGACTTCCAGGCGGATGACCTCGCCCCACTGGCGCTTCTTGAGCTGCTTCTGGATCTCCTTGAGCAGATCCGCCGCCTCGTCCTCCTCGATCGTCAGATCGGCGTTGCGCATGATGCGGTACGGGTGCGCGCAGACTACGTCGTAGCTTAAAAACAGCTTACCGATGTTGCGCTCAATGATCTCCTCAAGCAGAATCACAGAACGCTTCTCCGGCTTTTCTTTCGGCAGCTCAATGATGCGCGGGAGCACGGACGGCACCTGCACGGTCGCAAACTGTATGGAGGGTTCCTTTTTGCCCTCCTCCTTTTTGGAGATCAGCGCACCGATGTTCAGTGTCTTGTTGCGGATAAGCGGAAACGGGCGCGAGGAATCCATCGCCATCGGCGTGAGCACCGGATAAACATTTTCCTCAAAATAGCGATCCACATACGCCTTCTGCTCGCGGTTTAAGTCCTCATGCTTCGTAACGACCTCCAGCCCCTGCTGCTTCAGCGCCGGAAGCAGCGAGCGGTTGTAGGTGGAATACTGCAGCGCAACGACCTCCTGCACGCGCTTTAAGATCAGCTCCAGCTGCTCGGACGCCGTCATGCCTGCAATATCATGTTTTGTATAACCGGCGTGCACCATATCCTTCAGAGAAGCCACGCGGATCATGAAAAACTCATCAAAGTTCGACGCGGTGATGCTCAAAAACTTCAGGCGCTCAAAAAGAGGGATGCTTTTATCGCGCGCCTCGCTCAGCACGCGCTCGTTAAAGCTGATCCAGCTGTCCTCCCGGTTCCGATAGTATTCCGGTTTTGTGAAATCCATATCCATTGCCTTTCCCTCCTACATCGTCTTTTTCTGCCGGATAACCGGGCGAATATGAAATACCTCTTCAAAATAATCTGCCTTTGGCGGAAACAGTCCCTTTTCCAGCGTGATATCCTCCGTCGTCTCCACGTGGATCTGAAGCTCCGCTTCCTTCAGCGTAAAGCGAACCTGACTGAATTTCTGCTTGTGGCTGCGGTCAAGGGCGTTCGCCACACGCAGGATCGCCGTCAGCTTCATAATGATCAGATACTCCTTCTCCCCAAGTCCCGGCTGCATCATAATATCCTCGTAAGTGAAATCGAGCGTATTATATTTTACCACATTTGCGATCATGCGCCGCTCCTTATTAGACAGCCCGATGATCTCGGTCGCCATGATAATGCTGTAGGAACACTCTGCGCCGTCGGAGAGGTTGATGTATTTTCCGCAGCCGTGCAGGATCACCGCGATCTGCAGCAATAACCGCTGGCGCGCGTCCAGCCCGGAGAATTTTTTAATCTTGTCAAAAATCGGCAGCGCCAGATTTTCCAGATTTTTGATATGGCTCTTGTTGCACTGATAGCGCTTTGCGATGATCCGCGCCGCGGCGATGATATCATCGTCAAAATTATGCTCCATGCGGATCAGCCTGCTTCGCTGCGCATAATCGCAGGCAATGCCGTCATTTAAGCAAAGACCTGGCATCCAGATGGTCTGCGCTCCCATCTCCTCGATCAGTCGCTTGTAGATGGTGACGGACGGCAGCACCAGGGAAGCGCTCTCAGACGGAATGCCGTACTCGCGCGCGATCTCCTCCGGACGCATCTCGATCACCCGTTCATACATCTCCATAAACTGCGCGGCGTCCACGGTTGGCTTTCCGAGAAGCTCCAGGATATAGTCGCCGGCAACGATCAGATTTTTGATCTCACGGTCCTTTAAGTACATTTTTTTAAAGCTGGCAAGCTCGTTGTTGATAAGCTCCTCCGCCATCTCCTCCATATGAAGGGTGTGGCGCACGAGATCCGCCATCTTTTCACGGATACGCAGATGCCCCATACGGATATTCTGCGTCGTCACCAGCTTGTCGTTGTCAAACAGACAGATCTGGATACTTCCGCCGCCCACATCCACGATCGCGGTTCCGTTCTGGATGATTTTGTAGAAATCCTTCTCCCCAAACGCGATCGACTTATAATCCAGGAAGCGCTGCTCGGAATTGTCAAGGATCTCCAGGTTAAGCCCCGTCTCCCGCTTTACCTGCTCCAGAACGAGCATACGGTTTTCCGCCTCCCGCACGGAGCTGGTCGCACAGGCACGGTATGACGTTACCCTGTAGCCGTTCATGATCCGCACAAAATCCTTCAGGACGCTGCAGAGCTCCTCGATCTTTTTCACGCTGATCTTGCCGGTATTGAAGGTATCCTTTCCAAGCTCCATCCGGTAACGCACACAATCGACCTCTTTCATCTCGTGCCGCGCCGGAAATTCAAAGATTTTCATTCCTACCTCGTAGGAACCCACATCAATGGATGCAAACATTTTCACTGCCATGTCATGTTTTCTCCTTGCTTACGATATAATGCCTTTACATCTGTCCGAGCAGATAATCGATAAACTGCTGTGCGGTCCTGCCGGAAAGCCCGCCATGGGACAGCTCCCACTTGTTCGCCTCCAGCAGAAGCTCCTCCTCCGGAAGCGCAACACCGTTTTTCTCTGCCAGCACCCTGACGATATTCTGAAATTCCTTTTTGTCCGGTGCGCAGAAGAAAATCTGCACGCCGAAGCGGTTGACCAGGGAAAGCTTTTCCTGCACGGTGTCGGAGGAATGCAGATCGTCCCGGCGATCTTCCTTGTCGCTGAATTTCTCCCGCACAAGGTGACGGCGGTTCGACGTCGCATAGATCAGAACGTTGTCCGGCTTTTTCTCCAGTCCGCCCTCGATCACCGCTTTCAGATACTTATATTCTATCTCAAAATCTTCAAAAGACAAGTCATCCATGTAAATTATGAACTTATAATTGCGGTTTTTTATCTGTGCGATCACGTCGTTCAGCTCCTGGAACTGATGCTTATAAATCTCGATGACGCGCAGCCCGCGCTCATAATACTGATTTAAGATGCCCTTGATGCTGGAGGATTTTCCGGTGCCCGCATCGCCGAACAGCAGGCAGTTATTCGCTTTCCGCCCGCTCACAAACGCCTCCGTATTGTCGATCAGCTTCTTCTTCGCGATCTCATAGCCCACCAGGTCGTCCAGATGTACATGCGCGATATTCCTGATCGGCACGATCTCCACGCCCCCGTCGGTGCGCTCCACCCGGAACGCCTTGTGAAGCCCCAGCTTTCCAACGCCGAAATCCTTGTAAAAATCTATCATATGCTGCATAAATTCGTCCACATCTCCCGACTGCTCCAGTAAAAGCGTCAGGCTGCAGATACGGTCGCGGATACGCTTATTGAAGGTCTTGCTGCTGCGGTCGATATTCCGGTAATCCATCAGGCAGCGCATCGCGGTTATGCCGGTTTTTTTCTCGATCTCCCTGAGGTCAAACGCATAAAGACCGCGAAAAATCTCAAAATCGTGTCTCGCGATGTCGACGATGCTGCCCTCCACCTTTCCCACGATCTCGCAGGAGGTGCTGAATGCATTTTCATGGTTCACCAGCAGATAGGTCAGATAGTTGTGCCAGAGGTTGCCCTCAAAGCCATAGGAACCGGCCATCTCCACCAGGCCGCTGATGCAGTCATAGTATACGCCCCGCAGGGTATCCATTCCATACTGCTCGCTGCCGTCGTAATCGAGATTTTCCATCACCCAGACCATATTGTCAAAAACCTTGGCGTCCTTAAATTTACGGTATACCAGCAGTTCTTCCACTCTTGTACTTCCGGTCATATTTTCCCTCCGCAATAATTTCCGAGGATTTTTACGTTTGCCGCTTCCTCCGTAATGCCGCGCAGCGCATTTTTCACAGCGCTGTCGTTCAGATTACCCTCCACATCCACGAAAAACCGGTACTCCCAGTTCCGCTCCGGGATCGGGCGCGATTCGATCTTGCTCATGTTCAGATTGTTGTAAATAAAATGCGACAGTATATGGTACAGCGCTCCGCTTCTGTGCGGCGTCTCAAAACAAATGCTGATCTTGTTGGCGTCTTTTTCAAAAATGCGCTGGTTTGAGACAATGATAAAGCGCGTGGAGTTGCCCTTTGTCGTGGAAATATGTTCTTTCAGCACCTCCAGCCCGAACACCTCGCCAGCAAAAGCGCTCGCGATCGCCGCCTGCGAAGCGTCCTGCTCCTTTGCGACCTTTTTCGCCGCCATCGCCGTGTTGTCCACTGCCACCTGCTGCCAGTCGCGGTGCTCGTTTAAAAATTCCTCGCACTGCATCAGTCCCTGCTCGTGCGAGCAGACCGTCTTAATATCGGAAAGCTTCGTCCCCGGCAGTCCCAGCAGCGTATGCTCAATACGGATGATCTGCTCGCCGACAATGTAATCGTCGTATTTCAGAAGCAGATCATAAATTTCACTGACGAAGCCCGCAGTGGAATTTTCGATCGGCAGCACCGCGAAATCCGCCATGCCCTCCGAGATCGCCTCCAGCGCGTCGCGCCATTTTGCCACCGCAAAGGAATTTACCTTATCGCCGAAATACTTCTTCATCGCCGCCTGCGTGTAGGCGCCCTCCACGCCCTGGAACACGACGCGGATATTCTCTTTTTCAATGCTCTCCACCTGCGTAAACGGCAGCCTGCCGATCACCCCCTCGCGCGCGAGAAGCTGGTACTGCCGCTTTCTGCTTATTGACATGATCTGCCGGAAAAGCTCCTCGATGGCGTGACTGTTGAAATCGCTGTCCGTCAGCGCCGTCAGCGCGGCGATCTTCGCATCCTCGCGTTCCTTGTCAAACACCTTTTTTCCGGTCTGTATCTTATATTCCGCGACCTTCTCGCAGACTGCCATTCTCTTTTCATAAAGCTCCACGATCTGTTTGTCGATCACGTCGAGCTCCCCCCGTAAAACGGATAACTCTGTCATCTGACCACCTCCATCTTCAGTTCCTCTATCGTCCGTCCAAGCAGCGGATGCCGCACGTGCGGCGCGATCTGCGCGAGCGGAACCAGGACAAAATCGCGCAGATGCAGCTCCTTATGCGGAACGGTAAGCGTTTCCGTGTCGATCACCGCGTCGTCGTAAAGCAGGATATCGAGGTCGAGCGTGCGCGGTCCCCAATGAACAATGCGCTCCCGCCCCGCCTCCGCCTCTATCTCGTTCAGACGAAGAAGCAGCTCCTGCGGCGTAAGCAGCGTGCGGAGCTTCAGCGCGCCGTTTAAGAAATCGTCCTGCTCCACGCCGCCATAAGGCTCCGTCACGATATAATCCGCGACCGCCTCCACCCGACAGCCGCGCGTCTTTCGCAGCGCCTCCACCGCGCCGTCAAGATAAGCCTGTTTATCTCCCATATTGGAGCCGAGCGCAATATACGCCGTGTGCCAGCCGCGCGTAATCTCTACGCTCACCGTCTCCAGAGGCAGGCCAACCGGCGCCCACGGCTTCTTCACCTCAAGCCGTATCGCCTGCAGACGCGGAAACGCAAGAAGCAGTTCCTGTGCGAGCTGCTCTGCCGCCGCCTCTATCAGCTTAAACGTGTGCTCCTGCATAAATTTCGTTATATATTGACTAACCTCTCCGTAGTGGATCGAGTATTCCAGCGCATCCGTCATGCCTGCCGTGCGCGTGTCCGCAAAGAGCACGGCAGACAGCACAAATTTCTGCCCAAGCACGTTTTCCTCCGGAAATACGCCGTGGTTGGCAAAGACCTCAAGATTTTTGATGATGATCTTATCCATGAAGAATAGCCTCCGTCATCCTGATCGCCCTGGCATTTTCCTTCACATCATGGACGCGCACAAACATCGCCTGCTTCATCACTCCGAAGACCGTCGTCACCAGCGTGCCCTCCACGCGCTCCGCCGCCGGAAGGTCCAGAGTCAGCCCGATCACCGACTTGCGCGAGGTACCGAGCAGCACCGGGTAGCCGAGAGACTGCAGCTCCTCCAGGTGGTTGATCGCTGTCAGATTGTGCTCGTAGGTTTTGCCAAAGCCAACGCCCGGATCGAGAATGATCTTATCGTCGGCGATCCCCGCCTTCTTTGCGATCGCCACCGTCTCCCGCAGATCCGCAAGCAGCTCTTTTCGAAAGTCCGTGTAATCCGCCGCCTGCCGGTTGTGCATCAGACAGCAGGGCACGCCCGCCTGTGCGATGACGCCCGCAAGCGCCGCGTCGTATTTCAGTCCCCAGATATCATTGACGAGATCTGCGCCCGCCTCCAGCGCAGCCTTCGCCACCGCGCTCTTATAGGTATCCACTGATATGGGAATATCAAAATGCTTCTTTACCAGCCCGATCATCGGCGTCACCCTGGCGATCTCCTCCTCGTCGCTCAGCATCGTGTAGCCCGGTCTGGTGGACTCACCGCCAATATCAATAATGTCCGCGCCGTCCGCGATCATCTGCTCCGTGTGCGCAAGCGCCTCCTCCGGATTATTCCAGCGCCCGCCGTCTGAAAAGGAGTCCGGCGTCACGTTTAATATCCCCATAATATAGGTGTGTCCCGTCTCCCGAAATTCCCGGTTTCCGATTTTCATAGTATAATCCTCCAGTTTTTCTTCTCGTTTTTCCAGTCGCACTGCGGCTCTGCCGGGCAGGCAAAGCAGCTCCTTGAAAGCTTATCCGCCCGGTAAATAAGCCCGGAAAGATTTCTTTCTTCGCGAATGCCTGCATTGCGGTGCTGCCTGATCGCTTCCAGGATTTCCGCTGATTCGCTCTCCGTGAAACCGCACTCCTTTAAAATCTGCGGCGCCAAAAGTGCGCTCGCCTGCTCGTGCGGCGTCCCCTCCCGGTACTGCAGATGCCTGCCGATATCGTGCAGCAGCGCCGCCGCATAGATCATTTCCTTTGAAAGTCCCACCGCCTCCTCCAGGTTCAGAAGCTGTGCGATCCGCGCCACATCCAGAAAGTGCGCCATATTGTGGCGGCAGAAAACGCGTGTCCTTTCACATTCCTCTATCTCTCTTAAATACGACCGGTAGGTTTTGTTTTCCAGTATCTTATTTACCCGCTCCATCGCTATCGCTCCAGCATCCGGTAAAACTGATTCTGCAGCGCCTCATTATTTTCAAAGATGCCGCGGGTGACGACGGTGACAGTCTTTGTGCCCGGCTTTTTCACGCCGCGCATCGTCATGCACATATGCTCCGCCTCCAGCATCACCATAACGCCCTGCGGCGCCAGATGCTCCATAAAGGCATCCGCCACCTGTGCGGTAAGCTGCTCCTGCAGCTGCAGCCTGCGCGCAAACACATTGACTGTGCGGGCGATCTTGCTCAGTCCCACAACGCAGTCGTTCGGCACATACGCCACATGCGCCTTTCCCCAGAACGGCAGCATATGATGCTCGCACATGGAATAAAAGGTGATGTCCTTTTCCATGACCATATCGCTGTTTTCCACATGGAACCGCTTTTTCAAATGCTCCCCGGCATCCTCATACATACCGCCCGCGATCTCCTCATACATGCGTGCGATGCGGTCCGGCGTCTCGATCAGCCCCTCGCGGTTTATATCCTCGCCGATTCCTTCTAATATCAGCCTTACGCCTTCTCTGATTTTATCCTGATCCATCATGACATTTTCTCCTTCATCCTCTGCAGCGGACCGGCATTTCTCCGCCGCAGTTGATCTTGTTACTGTTCACTCCGTTCGCAGTAACCTTCTCTGCTTCCCCGGCAAGCGCCCCCAGAAACGACAGGGAACCGAACGCCAGTATCACGCCATCCTCCCGCTCCGCCTTCGCGATGCTCTCCGCAGCAGCCTCCGCGATACTTCCGGCTGCATGCACCTCCGGGATATATTTTCCTGCAATTTCCGCCAGCTTCTCCGCCGGCAGCGCCCGCGGATTGTCCGGCGTCTCGATCGTGATCATTTCTTTTATGTAGGGAGCCACCGTTTTCAGAACCGCTTCGTATTCCTTGTCCCTTAAAACGCCGCAGATTGCAATGATCCGCCTGCCCTTTAAATAAGTCTCAATGGAAGCCTTTAGCTGCTCTGCCGCGCCGCGGTTATGCGCCCCGTCGATGATAAAAAGCGGCTTTTCATTCAGCACCGTAAAGCGTCCGCGCCAGACAGT
>UMDR01008219.1_pt1 | contig 51191 bp, 38 predicted proteins | sample 1964541 | NCBI WGS metagenome assembly UMDR01 (sample SAMEA4835999, study PRJEB28245) | human gut metagenome | biome: gut microbiome; material: fecal sample | place: Denmark | collected 2008 | reverse complement strand
ATAAAATATGCCTTAGATGATTCAATCATAGATCAGTATATTTTAGTATTGGATATTTGTCAGATGATGGTTGGAAAACAAACGAATAATGAAACATATTGCATCATAAAAAAATATATTAATCAGTTGAAACAAATTGAAGATGACTCTTTGATGGCATTAAGATTTTCTTATGAGGATATCGACAAAAGAAATAATTATACGATAAAAGAAGGCTTACTTGAAGCAAAAAATAATTTTATTGCCGGTAAAATAGAATTGAGCTATAAACAGGCTCTGGAAGTTTTAAGAAAGGCTCCATATAATATTGAAGCTCTTAATTTGTATGTAGAAAGCAAAACATTATTAAGTAATAAAGATGAGTATTTTGTGGATACCCCTCTCGGAATGTTACTTATTTCGTTAGAAGATGTTTATGCTTTAAAAGATGAGAGGGAACAGAATCTAGAAAGAATTTTAAGGTTCATTAATATATTATCTAAATCATCGTGGGCAGTGGCTGTAGATAAATCTATATTAGGAAGGATTCATCAAATTGGTTCTGAAAAAGAGAAAAAGGAGAAAAGCATTGTATTTGCTCAATATTTGGATATTGAAACTGTTTGTCATAATTTAAAGAAAGAAGAGAGTTTAGATTTTATAGAAAAGTATTTAGATGTAGACAATGCTTATATTCGTTTCCGAAAATTAGTAGTCGAGCAAAAATTTGATGAAGCTAGAGCATTATGTGGACTGGAAATTTTAAAAGATTTGATGATTATATGTGATAGAACAAATGATGTTAAGCATATAAAATATAAAGTGGCTAATATATGTGGAAATAATGCCATAATGTGTGCATTAAATGCTAGATGTTTTTTCGGAAGACTGGATCTAGAAACAGATTATGAAATAGGATTAGAGGTAGCAACAGATTTAATTGTTAATAATAAGCAAGCAATATGGTTTTTGCCTGTAGAATCTTATATCAAGCATATAGAGTATGCTGATTTGCGTCTCGATACGATAGCAGTTCCCATATTATATTATGTTTACTACTATTATATGCGCAGAGATAAGAAGGATAATTTAGCTATTCGCTGCGATGATTTTTTGTTTGAAAATAAGGTGGATTTGCCGTCTCATATGAAAGATTATAATAAATGCACAGAGGCGAAATTGATATATTTTTTACGTTATGTATGTACAACCGACATATTAAATTCTGCAATTTGTGAATTTGAAACTTCTAAACAGTTAGAAGAGGAACGGATTGATATATGTCAATTGTTGTGTATATTGGATAAAAGTCATGAAGATGTTTATGAGGAAGAAATTCGAGAGATAACACAGCGCTTGATGATTAATGATGAACTGACAATAATAGAAGAAAATAGAATACATGTTAATGTGGATGGAATAAAAAAGCGTATAATTGAAGATTATAAATATGATTATTTGTCATATCAGATATCTGTTGATGAGAGATTTAAAAAGTATCAAAGGCTTTTAGACATCGTAAAAGAAATTGGAAAAAGCGAAGGGAAAAATAGAATAGTATTTTTGGACGAGGAGACTACAAGACCGGAAAATTTATTAAATAGTATTGTGACTAATATTCGAGATGCTTTTGTGTCAAGTGATGAATATGGATTGGATGGGTATTTAAGTTTAAATATACGGCATGGAACTTTGGCAGATGAATTAAGAAGTCCGTTAGTAAATGCTAAATTACTTGTAAGCTATAATACTCAAACGGGAATGTATGAACTAGATACAAGGTGGCTTACTTTAGTAAAAAATATTGAAGAGAGGAATGATATTGTAAAGGCAATTGTTAATTTTTATTTGGAAACGGAAAAAATCATAAATGATTTAAAAAACATATATATTCAGATTCAGACAGAAAAGAAGGAATCAGAAGGGTGCTTTGATTATTGTTTAACAGAGACAGACTTTCTTACTATTTCTATGATAAACCAAGAAGTCTTAGATTTTGAAGAATTTTTGGATATTGTTTTCGATTATTTGTGGAAAAGAACAGAAGAAAATTTAGTATCGATGAAAGCTAAGATTAAGGGTGAAATAGCAACAAGATATACGGATGCTTTCAAGAATTTAAGAGCAAATTTGGAAGACATAGAACCTAAGGTTAAGATTAGGGAGTTAAATAGGAAGATTAATGAAGCTGAAACAGATATGCAAAATGTTTTGGATAAAATATGTTTTTGGTTTCAGAGAAGCGAAGAAAGCAAACATGCCGATTTTGATTTGGAATTTGTTTTTCTTATGGGACTACAGACTATTCATAATATGCATCCAGAATGCAAATTTATTCCCAAACCTATCAAATCATCAAGTAGCGATAAGAAAATAAAAGGAAAATATCTTAAGAACTTTGCAAATATTTTTTATAATATATTTGATAATATATACCAAAATGCTCAAAGAGATGACGAATGCGTAAAATTCGAGTATTTATTAGGATACAAAGAGGGTAATATTCATATATTGGTGCAAAACCCATATGACTGTAGTGGGGATTTAAAAGAAGAAACGGAAAAGATAAATACGGCTAAGGATTTGATAGAAAGCGGAAAATATTTGTCTAAAATAAAGGGGGAAGGAGGAACAGGGATTCCTAAAATTTATAAAATGATTTTAGTGGATTTAGGGGCGAAACCAGAGATGAATTTTGGATTTATTAAGAAAAAGAATAAGTTTTATATAGAATTAAAATTTAGAAGGGAATAACATGAAAATTTTAATTGTTGAAGATAATAAAAATAAGTTGTTACGGATAAAAGAATTTATCACAGGAATGAAGTTGGCAGAAGAAGTTGAATTTACGGAAGCAAATTCTTTTACATCGGGGATTAGAAAAATCAATGAAAAACTTTGGGATATAATTATTTTAGATATGTCTTTACCAACATATGATATAACGCATCGGGAAAATGGAGGAGATAAAAAACCTGTTGCAGGCAAAGAGATTATGAAGAGAATGATTCATAAAAACATTTTGATTCCAGTTATAATTGTTACTCAATTTGAAACCTTTGGAGAAAATAGAATCACTCTTGATATTTTGAATGAAGAATTTGAAAATGAATTTAGGAAAGTATGGAAAGGAACAATTTTTTATGAAGGTGATAAGTGGCAAGATGGCTTGATTCAAATTTTAAGAGATGTCATAAGAAAGAAGGGAAAAAATGATTAATATACTTATAGTGGATGATTCTATGGAGAAACTTAGAAATATAAAAGAAGTTTTGGATAGTATTATTGAAAATGATGAAGAGGTGGAAATTGATGTTGCAATGGAAATTGCAGAAACTAAGCGTATTGTGTCACGTAAAAATATTGATTTAATGATTTTGGATATTCAGTTGCCGCAGCGGGTAACAGAGTCTCCAGAAAAAGAAGGGGGGATACGTTTATTAAAGGAATTGAAAGAATCACGTAGATATAAATATCCCAATTATGTAATTTCTCTTTCGCGGTACGAAGAGAGCATAGATGTATTTAAGAGTTCAGAGGGCAATATCCATGCATCTATTATTTATGATGATAAAAATGAATGGAAAATTCAACTGATAAATTGTGTAAAAATGTTTTTGACAATAGTGAAGAACAATGTTGTACATAGAAGTTATGAATATGATATTGCAGTGATTTGCGCATTACAAGAAGAGGTAGAAGAGATTGCACAATCTTTAGAAAAAGTGGAGATAATTCGTAAAGACGAAGATGATGAGATATACTATAAAGGTTATTGGCAAATACCAGAAAAAAGAATAAAAGTAGTGTTTGGTTCAGCTAATCAAATGGGAATGGTGGCATCTACATCTTTAGCGACAAAAATGATTTATAATTTTGTGCCAAGATATTTAGTAATGACTGGTATTGCAGCAGGAACAGATAGTGGAAAAATGAATTATGGGGATGTAGTGGTTGCGACTACTGCTTGGGATTATAGAGCAGGAAAAGATGTTCGGGAAGAAGAAAGATCGGAGCATATTAATACTATTAAACCATTTACTATAGAGACGTCCTTTATAAATTGGGTTCGTGAATTGTCTAAAGACGAAGAGAGTTTACGTAAAATATCGGATGATTTTCAGGGAAAGAAACCAGAGACTAAACTAAAACTTTTACATGGTTCGGTTGTGTCAGGCGCATCTGTTGTTACTGATGAAGAAATTGTTAAAGGTATTCTTAAAGAACAAAGTAGAGATATTCTTGCATTGGAAATGGAAATATACGGCGTATATTACGCTGCCAATTGGGCAATAAAGCCGAGACCCAAATTTGTAGCGATAAAATCAATAAGTGATTTTGCGGATGCGCATAAAATGGATGATTTTCATCAATATGCCTCTTATACTAGTGCAAAAGTATTTGAAAAGTTAGCAAAAGATTATTTTGATTATGACTTTTGATATAGCTGTATATTACAGATAAACTGACCATCACTTACGGTCAAATTGACCACCTTTCACGGAGATTCAGAACACTGATCTCGGAAGGGGATAGGCGATGATCAAAGTCATTTTTATAATGATGATGGCACACATTTGTGTGACTATCATTATAAGGAGGGTGTTATGGGAGAAAATAAGGATATTATCCGAAATGGTTTCATTGCTCTTACAGCAGCGGTACCGTATGCGGGTGGGACAATTTCTTTTCTTCTTGATAAGTACATTCCGTCTGAGGCAGAAAGAAAAAGGAATGAATTTATCAGGTGTCTTGAAAATGATATAGAGGAAATAAAAGAAAAAATAGATATTGCTAATTTGGATACACCGGAATTCTACAGTATTTTTACAAAATTGCTGAAAGCGTCTATGGAAGAATATCGCAATGAGAAAATTCAGGCGTTCAGAAATTTAACATTAAATATTGTACTTGAGCCTCAGAAATTCAATAAAATTGATTTTTTTACACGGTTAGTGATATCATTGGTTCCTGATGAAATAATGATTTTACGGGTGTTCTATTTGTTGGATGTGAAAGGGGAGCTGAAGGTATACGATAACGATCCGCAGAAGAGGGATATCTATGATATTATATCAAAATTGTATGGAGTGGAAAATGATCTATATTTGCGAGCGCTGATAACGGATTGCACCCGCTATCGTCTGATATTAGCCAGTAATGAAATAAATAAGAAATTTGGCAGAGAGGGACTCTTTTTATCGGATCTGGGAAAGGATTTTCTTTCGTATATTTTTTTACCCAAAGAAGGTGACTTTTATGGATTCAAAGAAAACTGATGCATTGCGGAATATAGCGATCAGTGCTTTTGCGGCTATGCCATATGTGGGCGGCAGTTTATCCTATATTATGGATAAAACAATACCAGAACAAATCAGCGTCCGGTATACGTCATTTATGGAAGCACTGGAGAAAGACATAATTTCAATTAAAAAAGAGATAGACTATGCCCGGTTCGAGACACCGCAGTTTTATTCTATGTTTGTCAAAATACTTGATGAAATTATCAGTACCCATATTGAAGATAAGCGGGTTGTCTATGAAAATATATTAATTAATACAGTCGATACATCATGGGATCAGAGTAGAAATGAATTTTTCTTTCTGATAACGAGAAATCTTTCCTCAGATGCGTTGAACTATTTATATTTGCTTTACTTAGAAATTCCGAAAATGAGGAAAAACAGAGAAAAATCACTTGTGAAAGAATTAATGGATTTACTGCCGCCATATAAGGACTATATATTAACTTTCACAAGTGAACTTATAAGATTTAAGCTGATAACAGGTTCATCCTTAACTGCATTTGGAGAACAGTATTGTGACTTCATCTTTTCACCGATATGTCCGAAGTCGTGCGAAATGCTTCGGTGACGGTTAATTTTATTGAGACTCGCAAAAAGGTAAATGTGGATAACCTTTCCTGCGAGTCTTTTTGTTGTTTTTGGTGATAAAGATATTATTTCACATGCAGTTTACGATTTTGTCTGGTATATGGTATTCTCCGGTTGAAAATGGGCCCTGTCTATTCCAGGTAAATTAAGTGCTTATCACATGAGCGGTAAATCTACAAGGTTTGCTGCTTTTTTTATGAAAGGAGAATATTGGGGTCGAATCACAGTGTTCTTAGATGGAGCGGACTCAGATTATGGAAATGCCAGCTAGGGAATATGCCGGTTTTCTCCGATAAGTCGAGGTACGTATTATCGCATTTTAATGTGAGAAGTTTTGTGGAAAAAGGTACCGTATTTGGTATGCATTTTGTCGATTTTTGGCGTATTATATTATAGAAATTACGGCAGTATGAGGGTCGAGAAGAAGTGTGGGAGATGGGATTATGGAGGCGGATACAAGACTTATTCGTTTAAAACGGGTTATTCTGATAGTACTATGCGTTGGTTTGTTTGTTTTTGGGCATCTTTTTTGCAGGCATCCCATATCAGATGAATTTAAGAATCTTGCAGGAGTCAGGGAATTACTGCAGATTTGTATCTGGCTATATTCTTTTATGGGAGGTCTTGGAATAGGAAGTTTTGATCTGGCAGCGATATTGTTCGGACATTATCTGGACAATCTGGCAACATGGCTTCTATATCTTTTCATGGGTTTGGTGGGAACATTTTCTTTTTTTGCAGGAATAGTGACCTTTGATGAGATTAACAGTCAGCTCAGAGTAATGACGGAAAGTGTATTTGATAATAAGAAGAAAGAGGACGAAGAAGATGTGTTCATACAGGGTTCCGAAATTATAGAACTGATGTCCAGATCGGTTCGCCTTACTTTTCATATAAAAAATAACGGAGAACTGGTAAAGGCGGAAGTTGTTGAGGAGGAAACGTATAAGATTGAACGCGTGGAGCCTGTTGAGGGAGAAGGGTGGAGTGCAATCAGAGATTTTCCGGTATATGCAATAAGCCGGATTTTTTATAATGAAAAATACTACGCAAAAATCAATATAACAGTAAGCCTGATAGCAAAAGATATTCCGGACGAGATAGACCCAGAGCCGGATACGGAAACAGAGACAGAAACAGAGACGGAAACAGAGACTGAAACAGTGAAAGACATGATTCCGGTAGTACAGTATGAGGATGTGCGATGGTATATAGATAAAAAAGATTTTTCAGAGGAACCATTGGATAGTGTGACGGAGGGAGAGGACGCCGCAGCAATGTGTCAACTGGGAGGAAATCTGTTGGGGGAATTCGCGCAATATTTGGGATGTGATGCAGAAAAGGTCCGGATAAACGGCGAGATAAAGGAAATAGACGAAAAAATTATTACGGAAGGGGAATGCATCGAGTTTAAAGATATCCTTAAGAATCCGCTTTATATTAGATCTGGGCCGCAGATTACGATTAGGGCACGGATAGGCGATGAAGAGCGAAGAGATTTTTTCATTCAAGAAAGTGATGATGGGGAGAAATCTTTTAAATGGGAAAAACAGGAGAATGCAGGGAAGCCTTTGCTGGTAATTGAACTGGATTTTGAGGAAGTGGAGGAGTAGAAGGATGAAGAAAATGTGGGCAGCTATAATGGGTCTTATTTTTACAGCGATAATATCGCTGACAGGGATCCCGGTTATGGCACAGGAAGAAAGTGTAGAAAATCACTTTGTGATTATGCTGGATACAAGCGGCTCGATGAAAAACATAGACAGCCAAAGGCAGACCGGAGATATGATCATGCGTTTTATTAATAAAATGCCTCTGGCGTCATATCCGGCCAAACTGTCAGTGATGTTGTTTGATACAGAAACGCGGGATTGTCTGGTGGAGGATGGGAATCCCTGGTATTACCTTCCGGATGGCAGTAAGGGAAACCAGATGATTAAGAATGCGCTGGGAGAGATTGCGTATGAGGGCGGCTATACAGATATTCGAAAAGCGCTGGCGCATGGCATGGACGTCCTGCAGCAAATGCGGGAGGGAGTTTCTGAATGCAGACAGACGGTTTTATTTATTACAGACGGATTCCTTGATGTTGCCGGAGATGGGCAGAATTCCAATCTTACGAATATCTGCAGTGCGTATGAAGAAATGATAAAGCTGGCGGAACAATTCCCGGAGGATTGTTGCTTTATGGGGATCATACCGGAGATAGAGTCCGTGCCGAAAAGCGTTGCAGTTTTTTCGGAAGAAGGAGAAAAGACGGTCATTAACTACAGTGAAACGCCGGTTAATGATGAAGAAATGCAGAAGTACCTGATGAAAGTGGTAAATGGGGTGGAGGAATTCAGTAATATTCTGGAGAGCCGGAATCCTCCGACGCAGAAATATCGCTCCAAGACGGAAAAAATAAGGCTGGACGATCCGGGAAGAAGCGCGATGGAGCTGATCGATGAACAATATGAAGCGTTTTTTGAAGCGTTGTTCCACGCGAAGACAACGGAAGCAAAAACGGAGATCTGAAAGACGGGGTTAAAGTTAAGATTCCGGAGATTGTCGGAGAAGTAAATATAGCGATCGTTCCGGATGGGGATTCACAGGAAGAGATTCTGCAAAAGATTACGAAACTGACACAAGATGACGGCGTACGGATTAAAACGGGTGATTCAGAAGTAGGCTTTCTGATGGAATATACGGATACATCTGTCAATTTGAAAATCACAGATCCGCAGCCGGGAGAATATACCTTATCCAGCGCAGAAGAAATCACGGGAACCGTGACGCTGAAATTCACCTCCTACGGGGAGCTAAAGCTGCAATGCGAGGAGGTTTCAACAGAGCATGTGCTGGGAGATACACTGCAGATAAAGGGAAAGCTCACCGGTCCAAATGGAGAAGCAGTATCGGATGACTGTATGAAATATGTAAAATTATCCGTTGCGGAGGCGGGCAGCGACAGTGAGCTTGCGATTACAGATGTGGAGGGCAGTTCCTTTACGGCAGAATATCCGCTGAACAGAACCGGAGCTTATTATCTTACCGTGAAATGGGAGTACAGTGATCTGACTTCCGAAGAAAGTGTCGGAATAACGGATTGCTGGGATTGGGGCGAAACCATTTATGTAGAGGTACCGGAGGTGGAGTACGCTCTAAATGGGCTGCCGGAAAAATGCATTTGTTATGAGAACGTTCCGCTTGTGCTGAAACCATATTCGATTGCTGCCGAAAAAACACTGGCGGTTCGCGCGGAGGATTGCGAGCGGTTCCTGGAGGATAGCTGGATAGTAAGGATCAATGGAGAAGAAGCGGGCCGGGCAGCCGCTGATACGCAGCGGGGCGGATTTTACTTTGATAAAAAATTTACAGAGGAAGGCAACTATACCGTAGAGTTTTATAATGAGCGCAGCGGACAGAGCCTCAGTGCGGAAATATTGGTTGCGTATGTTCCACTGCAGCTGGAAGTACCGGCAGAGAGTGCGCTGGGCAGTGAGATTGAAATTGTCGTGAAGCATCCGCAGGAAATTTCCGAGGCAGATCAGTGCGAAATAACGATAACCGATGAAAACCAGGAGATATGCCGACAGGAAACGGTTTCCTTTGAGGAAGGGCGCGCCGGCGTGAGCTTCCGGCCTGAGAAAGAAGGAAACTATTACGTGACGGCACAGGCGGGGAGCATGGAGGCGGTAAGAGGAGAGATTCAAATTGTAAATCATGCGCCTGAAAAGACGGCGGATATGCCGGAGCGTCTGATTATCCCGTGTATGCTGTATAAAAGCTGCGGGACAGAGGTGGATGTGGGAACCTGGTTTACGGATCCCGATTCTCATAGCTGGACAGTCCAATTCTCAGAGAATGAATAATTTCTTCCAGCGGCCGGAAAATGCGATGGTATTGAATTTTCCGGTGAAAGAAGGGCTGCAGGAGATTGTTTCCCGCTTTTTTGCGGAAATAGAAGAGGAGGCGTTTGAAGAAGCAGTACGGGATGATGCTGTATTTTTTGGATTTGATCTGGAAAACAGACAGGCAGGCAGAATCGGAGAAAATGCAATGAAATTCTGGATATTAGCGTCTTTTGGACAGCTTTTTCAGGAAATAGAACTCGTTTTATGTGAAGAAGACTCTGACTAGGAGAAAAATATCCTCTGCGGTTTCCCAAACAGGAGAGACCGCAGAGGATATTTTTTGCCTGCCCAAAAGCATTACAGGGCTAAAAATGTCTTGAAATTGTCATCAAAATGCGCGAATATACGGGTATCCTGGAGGACAGGAAAATTTACAAAAGAGGAAGGGAGTATATTCATGCAAAGAGAGGAAAAAAACGGCGCGGTACGGCGGTTAAAGGTTGCCGCGTACATCCGCGTTTCGACGGAGCAGAGTGATCAGGAAAATTCGTATGAGACGCAGGAGAGGTATTTTCAGCAGCTTTTGAGCAGAAATGAAGCATGGGAGTTTGCCGGAATCTATTCTGATTATGGCATTTCAGGCACTTCGCAGAAGAAACGCACGGGCTTTACACGAATTTTGCGGCACTGCCGGGAGGGCAGGATCGATCGGATCGTGACGAAGTCAATATCAAGGTTTGCGCGAAATACGGTGGATTTTACGGTGGCGATGAAGGTGCTGAAGGAGTCGGGGGCAACGATCTTTTTTGAAAAGGAGGGGATAGATACCGCCAATCTGTCAGGGAGCTTTCTCCTGACGGCGCTGGCTGCGATCGCGCAGGAAGAAAGTCGTTCGATTTCTGCTAATATAAACTGGGGAAATCAGAAACGATTTCCGAGAGGGGAGGTGCGCAACAAGGATATTTACGGTTATCGATTTACCGGGGAATATCTTACGACAGAAAGCGGTTATCGCTATCGGGCAGTGGCGCCGGTGGAGAAGGAAGCGGAGGTGGTTCGATGGATATTTCAGAATTATGTAGAGGGAATGACGTTTAAGGAGCTGGCGAGAAGCCTCAATTTCCAAAAGATTCCGCGCAAGGTGAGCTGCTACACGAAAAAACGGCTGGAGCATGCGGCAAAGGGGCAGCTGAAGGGGGAAATCGAGGAGGGCTGGACTTCCCAGCAGATCGGCGATATTCTGGCAAACGAGCGCTATACCGGAGACGTGCTGATACAGAAAACCTATACCGAGGACTATCTGACGCATAAGGTGAGGGAGAATAAAGGAGAAATCGTACAGTATATTGTACACGATCATCATCCGGCGATCATCAGTCACGAATTGTTTGCACGGGCGAAAGAAAAACGAAAAATGGAAGCGATTACAAGAGTGTCAGGCAGGGCGGCAAAACCACATGCGCTTTCCGGCAGGCTGATTTGCGGGCACTGCGGACGCTTTTACAATGTCCGCAATACAAAATACCACCCGATCTGGTTTTGTCCGTCCACAGTAAAAAATAATGGAAGAATGCTTTGCGGCAATGAAAAGGTGTATGAGGAACAGATCGTCCGGATGTTTCGGAAAGCCCTTCTGGAGCGTTTTCGGCTCACCGCACAGGCAATACCGGACGATGTGGGAAGCGGTGACATTTTAAGCGGGAGTTACGAAAACTGCGGGGAACATAAGCTGGATTTTGCAGACGGGATGACGGAGTTTGTCGGTCAGATGCTGGAACGGCTGTCGCGTATGCAGCGTGTCGATTTCATAGAGCGGGACAAGGAGTTTCTCAGACAGCAGATGCGAAAAGCATCTGCCGATATGAAAAACGCCCAAAAAGAGAAGGACGACGAGGCGGCGGCACTTGCCGGAGAACGGGAAAAGAGCTGGAGAGAGCGGCTTTCTTATATGGAAGGCTACTGGGAAGAACTGGAGGCGGCTCATATGCACAGGGAGCGAGCAATTGCATGGATGCAGGAGCTTCCGCCGGGAGAAGACGGATTTTTTATGTTTTTAAATGGGATGACAGACCGGTATGTGAGTGCGTTTGTCCTTTCTGTTGTGGTTCATGATGCCCTCCATTACACCGTACACTGGTTTGACGATACAAGAACAGAGGTGGAGCTGCATACGAAGGTTGATGATCACAGGCGTACACATCCCCGGCTGACAGACGGAGATGTGCAGGAAGGTGGGATAATTATATGAGGAAGGTGGAGATGATCCCGGCTACAAAGTGCTCGGTAAAGAACATAGTGCGGATAAAAACAGCCAGAGAACTGCGGGTTGCCGCTTACTGCCGGGTTTCTACCGATGCGGAGGAGCAGCAGAATTCCTACGCCAATCAGAGAGCTTTCTACACCGGATATATTAATGGGAAGGAGGGCTGGCGGCTGGCGGGAATCTATGCGGACGAGGCGATCTCAGGGACCAGCCGTGCTCATCGGAAGGAATTTAACCGCATGATGGAGGATGCGGCTGCCGGAAAAATAGATTATATTGTGACGAAATCAATCTCCAGGTTTGCCCGCAATACGGTAGATACCTTGAATTGCGTGAGAGAATTAAGACGATTTCAGCCGCCGGTCGGCGTCTATTTTGAAAAAGAAAACATTGACACGCTTGACGCGTCGGGTGAGTTGATCCTGACGATCCTGTCTGCGCTGGCGCAGGACGAATCCCGGTCTATTTCGGAAAATATCCGCTGGACCTTTCAGAAAAATTTCCAGGAAGGCAAACCGCAGATTAATCTGAAGCAGATGCTCGGCTATGATAAGGGAGCGGATGGAGCGTGGGTGATAAATCCGGCGCAGGCGGAGGTTGTCCGTTTCCTTTTTCAGCAGTATGTAAGCGGGTATTCTGCGAACGCTGCCGCAAAGCAGGCGAATGAGGCGGGAATGCGTACGGTGAACGGAAAGCTGTGGACAGCCGGAGCCGTACTGAATGTTTTACGGAACGAAAAGTATGTGGGTGATCTGGAAATGCAGAAGACAGTTACCAGGGATTTTCTGACGCATCGGTCGGTAAAAAACCATGGGGAAGCGCCGAAATATTATGTGAAGGATCATCATGAGGGGATTATTGACCGGCCCACATGGGAAAAGGTACAGAGGATGCTTGGAGCGGGCAGGAACTCCGAAAAAACAGAAGACAGCATCCGGCAGAGATGTGCGGGAAAAACGGTGTTTTCAAATCTGAGATGCGGTGTACAGACAGAGCAGGGTGTGTGCGGCGGCAGTTTACGGCGTATGACGTACTCGTCGTCAGCACACGGATATCGCGATGAGCGCAGCGCAGGCTTTCATGAGGAAGAGCAGACGGAAAGATACGTCTATGCGTATCCGTTATTTTGCTGCACGCACAGAAGGACAGGGAATGATTGTACGTCGAAAGGCATTCTGGAATGTGCGCTGGAACAGAGCTTTATGGAAATGCTTTACAGGCTGAAACGTGACGATCAGATGTACGGAAAGGATTCCTGGCTTGCGGCAGAATTTGAGCGTGTCTGTGAGATTGTGGAAAGATGCGGGAGCATAAAACGCGGTTCTGTGAATCGCAAAGCGCTTCTGGATGGGCAGATTCGGGAAACAGAACGATATCTGGAGCAGATAAAGGTGTCTGTGGATGAGGGGCGCCAGGGAATGCTGGGATCAGAAGTGCTTCGTTCCCGGTTAGAATGCTATCGGCAGGAAAGAGCAGCGCTGGAAGCGGAGCAGGGAGAGACGGCGGCTATGAAGAAAAATTATGCACTGTTTTTGGAATGTCTGCGGGAGCTTCCGGAATGCAATCAGGCGGGGATGCCGATAAAAATTAACGGTCTGGATACCCAGGGGACGCTTTTCAGAGAATGGAACGGCAGAGCAAAGAAAGGAATGCGCAGTGCGGTGAGCAGCGGGAAGATCCGGATCACACCGGAGCACATCGCAAATGCGCCTGATTATATAAAATTTGAAAAGGGGATCTATGCTGTCTTTATTCAGAATGGAAAGGTTTGCGGAGATGAAGTGGACTATATAACGAATTTTGGCGTGCAGCTGAAGAGCTATGGCAACAGCCGGACATTGAGCAGCTTCTTAGGGTATCGGAGGTGCCCGGAAGATGGGAAGGTGGAATTTTTGGATGAGCTCTGGAAAGTAAATGGTCGAAAGATGCGGTACTACCGGACAGAACGAAAAAATAAAAATGCTGTCTGAGACAAGGGATAACGGGACAGGCAGGGCTGCCTGTCCCGTTTCTCACGAAAACTGCGACAGCGGCAGCGTTACGGTAAAGGCGCTGCCCCTGCCGGGTGCACTGTCTACGGTGATGTTTCCGCGGTGCAGCTCTAAAATCCGGGCGACGAGCGAAAGTCCAAGCCCGTTTCCGGCGACGGAGTGGGAGGTGTCTGCCTGGTAAAATTTGTCAAAAATATATTTCTGTTTCTCTGATGCAATGCCGATGCCCTGATCGCGGATAACGGCGCGCACAGAGGAGCCTTCCCTCGCAAGCGAGATCATAATTTCGCTGTTTTCCGGTGAAAATTTGACAGCATTGTCGATCAGGTTCGTCCACACCTGCGTGAGCAGGGCTTCATTTCCGATCAGAAACAATTCTTCCATATCCTCTAAATGAAATGTGATATTTTTCTGCGTCCACTTCGCCTCCAGCAGCACGACGCACTGGCGGATCTGCTCGCTGAGATTGTAATGCGTGAAATCTGAGAGCAGCGTCATGCTTTCTACTTTTGAGAGGTTCAGCACGTTGGTGGAAAGCTCAGAGAGCCGTGCGGATTCCGAGATAATGATATCGAGATATTCCTGCTTTTCCTCCTCCGTCAGGTTTCCGCCCTTCATCAGCCGGGCGAAACCGGAGATAGAGACGATCGGCGATTTAAATTCGTGGGAAAAATTGTTGATGAAATCGGAGCGCAGCAGCTCGATGCCTGCAAGCTCGTCCGTCATTTGATTGAAGGATTTCGACAGGTCGCGGAATTCCTTCGGATGCTCGATATAGATTTTGGTCTGGAAATTTCCCTTTGCCACCTCCCGGATCGCCTGGGTGAGCGTCTGGATGGGACGCAGGGGAAGATGTACCACGAAAAAAGTCAGCACGGTGCCGATCACAATGCTGGTAAACGCATTCTGCAAAAGCATCGGGACGGGCGGCTCGCCGGGATGGAAGGTGATCCAGCCCTGGCGGATAAAAAAGAAGGTGAGTGTATTGCTGAGGATCATCGTGACGGTGAGCAGCACAAATACAATGCCTGTGGTGACCAGCGTCATACTTGTCATAAAGCCGGTTTTCTTTTTCATTGTGCATCCTCCTTTAACTGTGCCTTGTAGCCGAGCCCGCGGATCGTGACGATGGAAAAATCCGGGGAATGCTCAAACCGCTTGCGCAGGCGGTTAATGTGGACGCTGATAGTAGCGTCCGTGGACTGTGTGGACGGTCCCCAGATTTCCTCCATAAGCTGCAGGCGCGTAAAAATGTGATTGGGGAAGGACAGCAGCTTGTAGAGCAAAAAAAATTCCTTCTGCGGCAGAAGCTGCTCCTGCCCCTGGCAGGATACTGTGAGAGCATCAAAATTAAGTGTCGTCGAGCCGACCGTAAGCTGACGGTCGGAGGCGATCCGTGCGCGGCGAAGCAGCGCCCCGATGCGCAGCAGAAGCTCCTCCTCGTTGACGGGTTTTGTCATGTAGTCGTCGGTTCCGGCGAGGAAGCCCTTCTTTAAGTCCTCCGGGAGCTGCCTTGCCGTGAGCATCAGGATCGGGAGGTCGCTGCGGCAGTCGCGCAGAAGCTTTGTGAATTCGTAACCGTCCATGCCGGGCATCATCACATCCAGGACGATCAGATCGATCCTCTTTTCTTCCATAATTTTTAAGGCATCCTCTGCGCAGGCGGCGCCAAAGGGACGGTATCCGGCGTTTGAGAGCACCGCGCACAGAAAACGGCGGATATTTTTGTCGTCATCTACTACCAGTAATTGAAACATGTTCTGTCACCTCGTTTATTTGGTTTTATCAGACCGCAAAGGCATACTTTTTATGCGGCGATCCGGGTATTTTTTACATTTTAGCATGGAAATCTAAACCGAAGTTTAACTTTTCCGAAGTTTCACACAATTTTCAAAATCCCGCCCGTTAAGTTTAAATTCAGTTTAAGAAATGCGTCTAAGATAGGAACGAAAAGCGCGAAGGGTAATGGATTGCCGCGCGCAAATTTAAGGATGGAGGTTTTTGCTTTGATAGAGGTAAAGAATTTAACAAAGCAGTATGGGAGTGCGAAAGCGGTGGATAACCTGTCGTTTACCGTGGAGCAGGGGCAGATCTACGGATTTCTCGGTCCGAACGGCGCCGGAAAGTCGACGACGATGAACATTCTGACCGGTTATATCGCGCCCAGCACGGGCGAGGTGCTGATCAACGGGCACAACATTCTTGACGAGCCGGAGGCGGCACGCAAATGCATCGGCTATCTGCCGGAAATACCGCCGGTCTACCCGGAAATGACGGTAGAAGAATATTTAAGCTTTGCCGCCGGGCTGAAAAAGGTTCCGAAAAAGGAGCGGGAGGAAATGATCTATGACGTCATGGAGATGACGGATATCACGGCGATGAAAAAGCGGCTGATCCGCAATCTTTCCAAGGGCTACCGGCAGAGGACGGGACTGGCGCAGGCGCTGCTCGGCTATCCGGAGATCATCATTCTTGACGAGCCGATGGTGGGGCTTGACCCGAAGCAGATCATCGAGATCCGCGAGCTGATCCGCGGACTTGGAAAAAAACATACGGTTATTTTAAGCTCTCATATTCTCTCGGAGATCAGCGCGATCTGCGATCATATCATGATTATCTCACACGGAAATCTGGTGGCGAGCGACACGCCGGACAATCTGGCGCATCTGATGAAGGGATCGGAGGCGCTGGAGCTGACCGTGGAGGCGAAGGAGAGCGATATCCGCCGGGCGCTTGCAGGCGTGGAGCGGATTGATGCCTGCGAAATAAAAACGTCCGACGAGGACGGCGCCTGTGACATTACGATGAAAATGTCAGGCGGCACCGACCTTCGCAGAAAGCTTTTTTATCTCTTTGCAGAGCAGAAAATGCCGGTGCTGCGTATGCAGCAGACGCGTGTCTCGCTGGAGGATGTATTCCTGCAGCTCACGGAAAATCCGGACGCTGCGGCAGAGCAGAAACCGGAGAATATCAAGAAAAAACGCGGGCTGTTTGCCGGGAAAGGAGCAAAGAAGGAATGATTGCGATACTGAAAAAGGAAGTAAAGGGTTATCTGACCTCAATGGTTGGCTATGTGTTTATTGCGTTTATGCTGGTGGTGAGCGGCATCTATTTTACCGCCTACCATTTAAACGGTGCTTATCCGAAATTCGCTTACACTTTAAGCGCTGTTCTGGTGGTATTTCTGATCGCGGTGCCGATTCTGACAATGCGTATTCTTGCGGAGGAGCGCAGGCAGAAAACAGACCAGCTCCTTTTGACGTCGCCGGTTTCCGTACCGGAGATCGTAATCGGAAAATATCTGGCGCTGGTATGTATTTTTTTGATCGTAGTGCTTGCACTGGCGTTTTATCCGCTGGTGCTGTCGCAGTTCGGCAGTATTCCCTATGGGGAAACGTATGCGGCGCTCTTTGGCTTCTGGCTGATGGGCTGCAGCTTTCTTGCAATCGGACTTTACATTTCCTCCATTACGGAGAGCCAGGTGATCGCGGCGGTGCTGACATTTCTGGTGCTGTTTGTCTGCTACCTGATGGAGGGCATCGCCGGATTTTTCCCGGATACAGCGTCGTCCTCCTTCCTGGCGCTGGTGGTGCTGACGGCAGGGGTCGCCTTTTTGATCCAGTACTGGACAAAGAACAGAGTGATCGCAGGCGCGTTCCTGATTCTGGGCGAAGCGGCGCTGGTCGTGACGTATATGGGAAACTCCGCCGCGTTTGAGGGAATCCTCCAGGATATTCTCAGTGTGTTTGATATTTCCGGGCATTTTTCGGAATTTGCCAGCGGAATATTTGACGTGACCGGAATCGTTTATTATCTATCTATTATCGGTGTATTTCTGTTTCTGACGGTTGAGTCAATTCAGAAGAGACGCTGGAGCTAGGAGGGGCAGTTCATGAAATTAAAAGCAATCAAACTGGAAAAAGAGAGACGACTGACGAAGCACGGCTCTTACAGCCTGGCGCTCACCGCGGTGGTCATCGCGGCAGCGGTCGTTGTAAATCTGATCGTCTCAGAGCTTCCATCGAAATATACGCAGATTGATCTGACAAGCGCGCAGCTTTCCGTGCTGACGGAGCAGAGCGAGGAGCTGCTGGATTCTCTTACGGAGGATATCACCATTTATTATGTGGTACAGGATAGTAACCGCGATACAAACGTCTCGCGCCTGCTGGAGCGCTATGCGGGTGCATCAGGTCACATAAAGCTGGTGGAAAAGGATCCGGTGCGCTATCCGAAATTTACCGAGCAGTACACGGATGCGTCGCTGACGGAAAACAGTGTTATCATAGAGTGCGGCGAACAGAGCCGGGTGATAAACTATGAGGACATGTATGAGTCCGAATTTGATTATGAGTATTACTCCTATGAAACGACCGGGTTTGACGCGGAGGGGCAGATCACCAGCGCGATCGCCGCGCTTTCTTCGGGGAATCTGCCGAAGGTCTATATGCTGACCGGGCATAATGAGATGACGGTGGGCACGTCTCTGCAAAGCTCGATCGAGAAGGAGAATGTGGAGACGGCGGAGCTGAACCTGATCTCGGAAGAACGCGTGCCGGAGGACGCGGATGCCGTTATGATTTTATCGCCGCAGCAGGATCTCACGGACGCGGAGACGCAGAAGCTGTTTCATTATTTAAAGACCGGCGGGCGCGCCGTCATCGTGACCGATTATACGGATGTGGAGATGCCGAATCTGGAGTCTGTTCTGGAATATTATGGGATGGAAAAGGCGGAGGGCGTCGTTCTGGAAAGCGACAACGGACATTATGTGCAGGTGCCGTACTATCTGCTGCCGGAGGTTGAGAGCACGGAGGTTTCGGAGGACCTGACGGGCAGCTATGTCCTGCTTGCCGCGGCGCAGGGATTGACGGTTTCGGACGACCTGCGCGACGGGCTTACTGTCACAAATGTACTCTCCACATCAGACAATGCGTATTCGAAGACGGATGTGCAGAACATGAAAACCTACGCAAAGGAGAGCGGAGACATCGACGGACCGTTTGCGGTGGGCGCGATCGCATCGGAGACGGTGGAGCTGACGGAAGAGCTGCTTGCGGAGGCGGCGGAGGATACGGGCGACGTAAGCCTTGGCACGGCGCTGGATGAGCTGCAGATCGCGGACGATACGGCAGAGGAAGAGGCTGGTACGGAAGAAGCTGGTGCGACGGAAGAAGAGACTGGTGCGGAAGAAGCTGATGTGGCAGAGGAGACTGGCGCGGAAGAAGCTGATGCGGCAGAAGAAGTGACTGCGGCGGAAGATACATCGGCAGAGGAAACCGAAGCGGAAGAGAGTAGCTCTGAGGGCGAAACGGAGACTGCCGAGACGCGCGTTGCAGTATTTACCTCATCCTCACTTCTGGATGAGTCGGCAAATCAGATGGTATCCGGCGGCAACTACCGGCTGTTTGTAAATACGGTAAGCTGGCTCTGCGGAAATGAGACGACGGTATCCATTCCGGTCAAGAACATTTCTACAGAATATCTGACGGTTCCGGCGGCAAGCGCAAGCTTCTGGAGTATTGTGACGATCGGAATTATTCCGGCAGGATTTTTGCTTACCGGTCTTTACACCTGGCTGAAGAGGCGGAGACAGTAGCGGCGGAAAGGAACGTGTTATGAAGAGAAAAACCATTACCATGAGCGTCACGGTGCTGGCGCTCGCCGCTCTGGTGGGCGGATATATGACCCTGAAGGAGCAGAACGAAAAAGCAGAAGAGGAGGAAGCGCTGCTGGCGGAGGGCGAGACCGTCTGGGAGACGGATTCTGATAATCTGGAAAAAGTGTCCTTTTTCATAGGCGGCAGCGAATACACATTCCAAAAAGAAAACGGGGAGTGGCAGCTTGCGGATGACGAAACATTTCCGGTGGATGAGACGGCGCTGGAGGAGCTGACCACAGCGGTGACACCGCTGAAAGCTCTGCGCACGCTGACGGACGTGGAGGATACTGCACAGTACGGTATGGAGGAGCCGCAGAATGTGATCACGCTGGGGCTATCTGACGGTACGGAGCAGGTGCTGACGATCGGTGATAACAATGAGAGCACAGGAAACGATTATCTGATGCTGGCGGATTCGGATTCCACCGTCTATACGGTCAGTTCTGATATCAGAGCGGCGATTTATGACGGATTATACGATTATGCCGTGAGCGAGGAGCTTCCGGCGATCACGCAGACGAATATTACCGGGCTTGCGTTTACCAGCGCAGATACTTCCTATATGCTGTATGAGGAGGACGATGTCTGGAAGGTGGAGAGCGATGAGGTGAAGGATAACGCAAATACCGATATCACCTCGGAGCTGGCGGCGCAGATTTCCGGCTTATATTATGTGGACTATCTGGAGCATAACTGCGAGGGAGAGGATCTGGCGCAGTACGGACTTGCAGAACCGTCTGCCACGCTGACGATCACCTATGAGGAGGACGAATCCGCCCGAAGCAGGACTATCAAAATCGGAGATACTGACAGCGAGGGAAATTACTACACACAGCTCTCCGGTTCCACAGAGGTGCATACCATCGCCTCCGGCATGGTAGAACCGTTCCTTTCCTACACCCCGGAAGAACTTGTGCAGACGGAGACAGAAAGCGAAACGGAGGCGGAAAGCACAACTGGAGAGGAAAGCGAGAGCGAAACAGAAACGGAGACGGAAGAATAGTACCTTTATCGGTGTTCACAAAAAAGTTATTTTCCGATGACAAAGTGAACACATTTTTCAGCGATAATGTCTGCTAAGATATAAAAACAAGGCAGAAAGGAGCTTGAAAAATGGATAATAATTATTATGAAAACAGGGAACCGCAGCAGCAGGTTCCGGAATATGAAAGGGAACCGGTTCAGAAGAAAGGAAACGGGAAACATCCGCAAACCGTCGGAGTTTTAATTGCGGCGGCGTTGATCGCTCTGGTGTGCGGCTATGTGGGAGCATGGGCGGCAGGGCAGACCAATGGAAAGGTGGTCATTCAGAAGGTGACAGGCGGACAGACGACGGATGGAAGCACAGACGGGGAAGCGCTGGCAGCGACGGATGTCGCAGCGGCGATCAGCCCGACAGTTGTTTCCATTGCAACTGAGCAGATCCAGTACAATCAGTTCTGGTATGGCGCGCAGGTTTCCAGCGGCGCGGGGAGCGGCGTGATCATCAGTGAGGACGGCTATATTCTCACCTGCGCACATGTCGTCTCCGACGCGGATTCCATTATGGTAATGGATTACGAGGGCAATGAATATACAGCGCAGCTTGTTGGAAGCTACGAGGCGGGCGATATTGCTGTGATCAAGATCGATGCCGACGGTCTGCAGGCAGCAACCTTAGGTGACAGCGATGCTGTGAAGCTTGCGGAGACGGTATACGCAGTCGGAAATCCGGGCGGAACACTTGGCGGAAGCATCACGGACGGCATTATCAGCGCGACGGAGCGGACTATCACAGTGTCGCTGGACAGCAGTCAGAGTTATGGGTTTGCTTCCATGAACAATACCATTTCGCTGGACGTTATGCAGACGAGTACAGCGGTCAGCCCGGGAAACTCGGGCGGCGGTCTGTTTAACAGCAGCGGCGAGCTGATCGGCATTGTCAATGCGAAAAGCTCCGGCGAGAGTCAGGAGGGTATCGGCTTTGCAATCCCGATCAATACGGCGCAGGAGATTGCGGAATCGCTGATTAACAACGGCTATTATACCGGAGAGACGAGAACCGAGAGCGAGAACGATGCCGTGATGAACATCACCGTATCGGAGGTTGGCAGCCAGGTGGCACAGCTTTCCGGTGTAGAGGCAGGGCTTTATGTCCAGGAAGTGCAGGAGGGCGGCGCGTCGGACGGTCTGCTGGAGGTAAACGACCGCATCATCAGCGTGGATGAGAAGGTCATCAAGACTACAAAGGAGCTTTCGAATGTGCTGGCAAAATGCGAGCCGGGAGAGACGGTCAGCGTCTCCGTGGAGCGCAGCGGCAGGATGATCACTGTCGACATCACGCTGGCACAAAATCAGAACCAGTCTTCGGACAGTGAAAATGCGGAGTAGTATCATGTTACTGCTCATGCCAGTCTCAAACACCTGCTGCGACACGAAGCGAATTTTAATAGTTTCATAATGAAAAAGGGCGGGAGCGGTTGAAAAAACGCTCCCGTCATTGTATGATAATAGAAAGTTTCAGTATATATGGGAGAGGAAAACATTTATGGGGGAGAAAGGCAGGATTATATCCGGCGCGATCGAATGGATACCGTGGCTGCTTCAGCAGTTTCTCGTTTCCGGCGCCTATGTGCTCGTATGTCACGGAATGCTGTCTGCAGCGGAGTATGGGAAAAAGAAGCGTCACTGGTGGCTGGCGGAATGGGCGGTTTTAGTGGCAATCTTTTTTTGCATGGGAATGGGGCTTTCCGCATTTGTAATTGGCTCTGTTTTTCTGATGCTCTGGACGTGCATCCAGGGTGTGATTCTGGCGGTGTACCTTCGGTTTTTCTCAGATTACCGCCGCGATGCGAAAATTATTCTCTGGTGCTCAATGTTTGCCGGTATGCAGGCGCTGACCTCCCTTTCCGGGCAGGCGAGCTATCTGGTCGGAGAGACGGTCGCAAAGGGGATACCGGAGGCAGCGGCACGTGTGCTCGGTTATCTCCTGATCCCGGCGCTGGCATGGTATCTTATCCGGTTTAATTTTGATGATTTTGAAAAGCTGCCGGCAGCAGGGCTGACGCTGATCCTGGCTGGCGATGTGTCTCTGCTTGTTCTGGTAATTTCGGAGTCTCTGTGGTCTACCTCAGAGGAGGCGGCTGTCAAAAGATTTCTGATTATGTATCTGTGTTTCTTCCTGATCGTGCTTGTCTCTATTTATGTGCTGTACACCATTTGCCGCGAGCAGGAGCAGACGCTGCTTTTGCGGGAGGAGGCACAGCAGCTCCAGAAGGAGAAGGAACGCTTTTACATGGCGGAGGAGCAGATGCAGGAAATTCGCAGTATCCGTCATGATCTGAAGAATCAGCGCCACTATATGAGTATTCTGATTAAAGAAAAACGTTACGAGGAGCTTGCACATTATTTTGCCGAGAGCGCACAGGAGCTACCGGAGCAGAAAATGTATGTAAACTGTGGAAATAAGAGTGTAAATGTTATTTTAAACATGGAATATGCAAAGCTGGAGCCGGATATTCAGATTGATTCTTTGCTGGTTGTTCCGCCGGTGTTGCCGTTTGCGGATGACGAGCTCTGTAGTGTGCTCACAAATCTTCTGGACAACGCAATGGAGGAATGTAGGCGCATAAAAGACGACGGAAACCGGCAGACGATCCGGCTGGAGATGTACCCGGAGGCAAATTATTTATATATCATGTGTCAGAATCCGACAGATCGGACGGAGCTTTCTTACTGGAAAGACGGCGTGCGCAGTACAAAGGAGGATGCGGCGCATCACGGCTATGGCACGCAGATCGTGGCCCGCATCGCGGAAAAATACAGCGGTTGGGCGGAGTATGCCGTTAAGGACGGCTGTTTTGCCGCAAAGATTATGATGGATATGACAGGAGGAAAAACGGCGTGATCAAAATTGCATTATGTGACAACGATGAGAGGGCGCTTCCGGTGATCGCAGGCGCTGTGACATCAGCCTTTCAGACGCAGAAGCTGGAGGTGAAGGTGGCGATGTTTCTTTCCGGAAAGGAGCTGCTGGCAGCGATGCAGTCCGCAGTTTTCCAGATTGTATTTCTGGATATCGATATGCCGGAGCTGGACGGTATTGAGGTGGGAAAGAAAATCCGCCAGCGCAGCGAGACAGTGGAGATCGTGTACGTATCCGAGTGCGAGGAGCGGGTGTTTGAAGCCTTTTCGGTTTATCCGCTGGGCTTCGTGCGAAAAAGCAACTTTTTAAACGACATTTCTGACGTTGTGCGGCTCTATATTAAAAAACATGCCCGCACGCAGCAGGCGGAGCAGCTCAAATTCAGCACGCGCTCTAAGGTAGTGGTATTGAAGCGCAGGCTTATCCAGTATATTGAGGGAAGTGGAAATTATCAGCTTGTGTATGTGAACGGGCAGAAGGAGCCGGTTGAGATAAAGATGACGATGGATAAGCTGGAGGAGGCGCTGGAGCCGGTTGGATTTATCCGCGTGCACAAGGGCTATCTGGTAAATTATCTGTATATCCAGAAAATTGAGTCAGGTCGGGTGGTTTTAAAAGGCGGTGCGGAGCTGCCGCTTGGAAGAAGCAAGGTGAAAGAGGTGCGGAGCCAGTTTCTGGCGCTGGTGGATGCGTAGAGGATATCAAGGAAGACTATTCCCGGAAATGGGAATGGTCTTTTTTTGAAATATAAAAATAGTGTTGCAAAAACTGCGTTTATGTGATATTATAAAGACATAGATAAGGAGGACGATAAATATAGAAAAGACAATTGCAAAAAGCATACGACTTTCAGATGATATGGAAGCTTACGATGCCGCCTGCAAGAAGCTTCTTGCGGAAAAGCGGATACTTGCATGGATCATGAAGAATTGTATGTGGGAATATCAGAAACTGGATATAGAAGATATCTCAGAGAATTATATCGAAGGAAATCCTCAGATTGCAGAGGTTCCGGCTCTGCCGGATGAAACAAATGCCCCAAGGATTCGTGGAATCGGTACGGAGGATACCAGCCTGTACGAGGGAACTGTTACTTATGATATCCGATTCATTGCAATTCTTCCGGGTTCCGGGGAAGGAGTACATCTGATTTTAAATATCGAAGCACAGAACGATTTTTATCCGGGGTATCCGCTCATCAAACGTGGTATCTATTATTGCTGCCGCATGATATCTGCGCAGTATGGGATGGAATTTACCGGTTCCCATTATGAAAAGATAAAAAAGGTGTACAGTATCTGGATTTGTGTAAATCCGCCTCAAAACAGGCAAAACACGATTACGGGCTATTCTATTGCAGAAAAAAATGTGATTGGCGGTGCGCATGAAGAGATGGAGCATTACGATCTGCTGGCTGCAGTTATGGTATGTCTGGGAAAAACAGATGAACTGCCGCAGAAAGGTGTGCTAAGGCTGTTGGGAACACTTTTTTCTTCGAATATGAGTTACAGACAGAAGCAGCGGATATTGCAGGAGGACTTTGATATTCAGATGACAGAGACGTTGGAGAGGAAGGTGATTTTAGTGTGCAATTTAAGTAAGGGCTTGGTGGAGAAAGGGATTGAACAGGGTATAGAACAGGGCATAGAACAGGGCATTACCAGGGGCATTCTTGCATCTTTGAAAAATTTGATGAAGAATATGGGCTGGACCGCCGAGCAGTCTATGGCAGCTTTGAATGTACCAAAAACAGAGTGGGAAGGATATCTTTCTATGATGGAGAGGTGATATAGCCGTATCAATAGGCAGCTAGGCAGTGGCATTGAAAACGTGGCAGATATAGACGCCGTTCGTCCATGACGAACGGCATTTTTGCATCTCAATTGCAGGTTTTCCGGAAAAAAATGCCGTTTCTCCTGTATGGATGCGGGTCGTCCAGCGAGCATTGTAAATGCAGAAAATTCATGTTTTAATGTTTTTACCGAAAAGGAGATGTGAAAAACACATTTTCCGAAAACAGTTAGAAGGGAGAAGAACATGAGAAAAAGAATGAGCAGATTGCTCGCGCTGGGAATCGCTGCATCTATGGTCAGCAGTACCGTTGTTTACGCAGAAGCGGACGTTACTGCCAGCGGGGAGAAATGGTCTCAGGAGGAAACGTCGGATGGATGGATCAAGGTCACGAATGAGGGCGGCGAGACCCTTGGTTATAGCAAGGATTCCGGCGTTACCTTAATTGAGCAGGATGGTTATGCTTTTAAGGATCTGGATCAGGATGGCGAGCTTGATGTTTACGAGGACTGGCGGGAGGATGATGAAACCCGTGCAGCGGATCTTGCATCGAAGATGACGGGAGAGGAGATCGCGCCGCTGCTTACACACGGCGGCTGGTCAAGCTTTGGTTCTGAGGTCGGCATAGATGAGGAATATCTGGCGGCAGGCGGACGCGCAGGCGTTACCCGCTCGGCTGGAAATGAGGGAAATACTGAGATGGCAGTGGAGTGGAATAACGCACTGCAGGAATATGCGGAGACAAACGGCGGCTATGGCGTGCCGGTAACGATCAGCATTGACCCGAACGGCATCTCCGGTACGGCGGATGGAAACGGCCTTGCCTCCACGATGGATACGGAGCTTGCAAATGAGATTGCACAGCAGAATGCGAAGGATTATCGTTCCGTAGGCGTCACTATGTTGCTTGGACCTCAGATTGACATTGCCACACAGTCGACCTGGTGCAGGACGAGTGGAACCTACTCTGAGGATCCGGCGCTGAACCGTGATCTTGCGAACGCCTATATTTCCGGTCTCCAGTCTACCTACGACGAAGAGGGAAATGATTTGGGATGGGGCGAGGACTCCGTAGTGGCGATTGCCAAGCACTTTGCCGGAGCTGGCGCTTCGGAGGGCGGACGCAATGACCATGGAGATTCCGGAAAATATACGGTATATCCGGGAGAAAATTTTGCGGCGCATCTGATTGCTTTCTTTGACGGCGCATTCAATCTGGATTCCGCCACGGAAAAAGCGGGCGGCGTGATGCCGAACTATGCGATTGCATATACGGAGGATGAATCGCTTGGCGATCTTGTTGCGGGCGCTTACAGCGAATATAAAATCAACCTGCTCCGAGACAATGATTATGATGGCTTTATTCTTACAGACTGGCAGATTACGGAGGACGATACCCGCACCTACGGCGTGGAGGATCTGACGGAGGGCGAGCGCTTTGCAAGGCTCTTTGAAGTTGGCTGCGACCAGGTTGGAGGTACGACGAATACCGAAGGTGCGATTGAAGGCTACCAGATCATGGTTGAGGATATGGGCGAGGAGGCGGCTCTGGAGCTGATGCGGGAGCACGCGAAGCGGTTCTTCCTCACACAGATGGAGGTCGGGCTTTATGAAAATCCTTATATCTCTACGGAAAATGCAACTGCAAATGCATGGAGCGATGAGCATATGGAGCTGGGAACAAAGAGCCAGGAGGCGTCTATTGTGATGATCAAGAACAGTGGCAACACCATCCATGCATACGATGAGACGGCGGAAAAAGCGACGGTTTACATTCCGTATAAGTATGTTTCTGAGTCGACCGTTTCTTTCCCGAATGGGGCGGCAGGGGCACCGGAAATAACCGTTACCTATAGCTGGGAGCCGTGCGTGGATATTGAAGTATATAGTCAGTATTATAATGTCGTGACAGATTCCGTTGGAGATCCGACCGGAGAAGACGGAAGCTACACGGAGGATGACGTAATCCGCGCAAGTGGAGAAGAAATTGCTTCCTGTGATTATGCGATCGTCGCGATGTCGAATCCGGTGGTAGACAGTACCGTGGATGAAGATGGTATTTATTATCCGGCGTCCATTCAGTATGAGGAATATACTGCGGATACTGCGCATGAGGCAATCGCAAATGGCGTGGAAATTGTGGAAATCAGCGATGGATATTATGGAACCACTACACAGGAAGTAAAGGAAGACCGTTCCTACACCGGGGCAACCGCAGAACTGCCTGATACATACGTGGATTATGAGCTGCTCCAGTATGTAAGCGGCGCGGTATCCGAGGAATGTAAGGTAATTGTTGCGATGGCAATGAATTCCGTGGGCTGTATGGTATGGTCCGAGGTGGAGCCGCTTGCAGATGCAATTGTGATGTACTACAATGGCATGTCCGGCGTTTATACTGATGAATCGATTGCAAATATCATTGCAGGAAAGACAGAGCCGTCGGCGCTCCTTCCGATGCAGCAGCCTGCAAGCATGGAAGCTGTGGAGGCGCAGCAGGAGGATGTACCGCGTGATGTAGAGTGTTATGTGGATTCCGACGGAAACACCTATGACTTTGCATTCGGATTGAACTGGTCCGGCGTGATTGATGATGAGCGCGTGCAAACCTATAGCGCAGAGCCGCTGACAACACCGGAAACGATTACGTTTTCTTATGCAGAATAGATTTTTTGAATTGCTTTTACCCTCCTTTTGATACAGGGCAGTCCATCGAGCAGTGGACTGCCCTTTCTCTTGCACATCGTTTGCCGTTTGTCCATGACGAATGGCATTTTTGCATCTCAGATGCAGCTTTTCCGGGAAAAACTGCAGTTTCTCATGTATGGATGCAGGTCGTCCAGCGCACATTGTAAATGTGAAAATTCCGTGTTTTAATAGCCTTACCTCGAAGAGAGATGTGTAAAAAGAGCACATTCCGGGAAAAAGATGAAGGGAGAAAAAACATGAAGAAAAGAATGAGCAAACTGGTGGCGCTGGGACTGGCTGCTTCAATGGTGGGCAGTACGACGGTCTGTGCGGAGGCAGATGTGACGGCAGGCGGAGAAAAGTGGTCGCAGACAGAGATGGCGGACGGATGGATCAAAGTCACGAATGAGGGCGGCGAGACACTTGGCTACAGCAAGGATTCCGGCGTAAGCATCATCGAGCAGGATGGCTATGCGTTCAAGGACCTCGATCAGGACGGAGAGCTGGATGTTTACGAGGATTGGCGCGAGGATGATAACACCCGCGCAGCGGATCTGGCGTCAAAGCTGACAGGCGAGGAAATTGCGCCGCTGCTCACACATGGCGGCTGGTATTCATTTGGAAGCGAGCTTGGCGAGCAGGATCAGACTTATTTTGATGCAGGCGGACGCGCAGGCGTTACCCGCTCCGCATACAATGAGGGTAACACCGAGACGGCAGTCACCTGGAACAATATGCTGCAGTCGATGGCGGAGGCACAGGGCGGCTACGGTATTCCGGTAACGATCAGTACTGACCCGATGAACATTTCTGATATCATCGACCAGAACGCGCTCGCGTCGACCATGGATATGGAGCTTGCAAATGAGGTCGCGCAGGAGGTATCCAAAGAGTACCGTGCTGTCGGCATCACGATGGTGCTTGGTCCGCAGATCGACATCGCGACGACAACTCAGTGGGGGCGTACCTCAGGCGCATATTCGGAGGATCCGGCGCTGACACGCGACCTTGCAAACGCGGTGGTATCCGGCATGCAGTCCACCTATGATGAAGAGGGTAACGATCTTGGATGGGGCGTGGATTCCGTGGTAAATATCGTAAAGCATTTTGTCGGCTCAGGCTCTACGGAGGGCGGACGAAACGACCACAATGATTCCGGAAAATATACGGTATATCCTGGCGATAACTTCGCAGCGCACCTGATCTCCTTCTTTGACGGCGCATTCAATCTGGATTCTGCAACCGGAAAGGCAGGCGGCGTGATGCCGAACTACGGCATTTCCTATTCGGAGGATGAGTCGCTCGGCGAGCTTGTGGGCGGCGGCTACAGTGAATTTAAGATCAATTTGCTGCGCGACAATGACTACGACGGATTTATCTTAACAGACTGGCAGATTACAGACGACGATGCACGTGATTACGGCGTTGAGGATCTGACAGAAGAAGAACGCTTTGCACTCCTGTTTACCGTGGGATGCGACCAGATCGGCGGAACTTCCAACACGGAAGCGGCAGTTGGCGGTTATGAGATCATGGTGGAAGAGATGGGCGAGGAGGAAGCGCTCGCAGTGATGAGAGAGCATGCGCGCAGATTCTTTGTTACACAAATGGAGGTCGGACTGTTTGAGAACGCTTACCTTGACACTGAGGAATCTGTTGCAAGCGTATGGACCGATGAGACAAAGGCATACGGCCGTTCTACACAGGAGAAGGCTGTCATCATGCTGAAGAACAGCGATAACACGATTGCACAGGCAGAGGAATCAGAAGAAAAAGCAACTATTTACGTTCCGTATAAATATACGGCGGCGAGCAGCGGATTCATGGGCAGCACACCAGCATCCGCAGAACCGATGATGGACATTGAGCTTGTTTCCCAGTACTTCAATGTTGTGACAGACAGTGTGGGAGAGCCGTCCGGGCAGGATGAGGAAGGAAATCCGGCATACGTTGCGGAGGATATCATCCGTGCAAGCGCAGAGGAAATCACAGCCTGCGATTACGCGCTGGTGACGATGACAAATCCGAATACGGAAAGTACCGTGGATGAGGATGGCATTTACTACCCGGCATCCCTGCAGTACGGCGAGTACACGGCGGACACCGCACATGAGGCGATTGCAAACGGCGTGGAGATCGTGGAAATCAGCGACGGCTACTATGGAACAACGACACAGGAGGTAAAGGAGGACCGTTCCTATACCGGCGAGTCGGTTGGAAAGGCAGGCAACTACGCTGAACTTGAGACACTGCAGTATGTCAACGATGTGGTATCAGAAGACTGTAAGGTAATTGTAACAATGTCCGTAAGCTCCGTGGGAGGCATGGTATGGTCCGAGGTAGAACCGCTTGCTGATGCGATTCTGATGTACTATGCAGGAACTGCTTTCGATGGAAGCTTCTTCCTGGATGAGGTACTGCTGGATGTGATTTCCGGCAAAGTAGAGCCGACCGGACTTCTTCCGATGCAGCAGCCTGCGAGCATGGAGGCAGTAGAGGCACAGCAGGAGGACGTTCCGCGTGACGCAGAGTGCTATGTGGATTCTGACGGCAACACCTACGATTTTGCATACGGTCTGAACTGGTCCGGCGTGATCGACGATGAGCGTGTACAGACCTACAGCGCAGAGCCGCTGACGACGCCGGAAACGATTTCCTATACGGTGGCTGAGTAACAATTAGAAGAAATCCCGTCTGCGGGATGAAAGGTAGGAGGCTGGTGAAAAAAACGCCAGCCTCTTAAAAAAATCTGGGAGGATAGCATTTATGATTGATATACTGGTTAGCATACTTTCCCCAATTTTAATTCCGATGGGAGTGAGTACAGCGGATCTCACGTCATACCTTACGATGTGCAGCAGCTATATCTATGCGCTGCTGGCGCTGATCGCAGTGTTTGCCGCGGTAATGATCGGGGCGCATTGGTGGATCAAAAAGGGGAAGCGGCACCTTGTCCGCTGGAGCGCATCGCTGGCGTTTCTGCTTGCGGTTGTGCTGGTTGCCAATCTGGTCTGCTTCGGACCAATGTACAACAACATTTCCGGTATCTTAAACGCTTCTGCAGTAGATTTAAACGAGGATACGCAGCAGCAGAGCCGGGATACCGTTCAGCAGGTTGGCGAGGAAGGGCTTGTTCTGCTGAAAAACGAGGGGCTTCTTCCGCTTTCCTCGGATGTGACGTCACTGAATGTATTTGGATGGGATTCTACGAATCCGCTGTTTGGCGGCACCGGTTCCGGCTCCTCGGACGGTTCCGACGCCGTCGGTATTTTGCAGTCACTGCAGGATGCGGGCTATGAGACAAATGAAGAGCTGAGCCAGATGTACGTTGATTACTGCGCGGAGCGCCCGACGATCAACATGACGACGCAGGACTGGACACTGCCGGAGCCGACAGCGGATTACTACACGGATGAACTGATGGACAGTGCAAAGAGCTTTTCAGATACGGCGGTAATTGTGATCGGAAGAAGCGGCGGCGAGGGTTCTGACCTGCCGACAGACATGAACGCTGTGATTCATGGCAGCTACAACCTGCAGGAGGAGGTAGCGGTCGATAAAAAAGGCAAAACGAATTACAATTATACCTACACGGCGGGAAGCTATACCAACAACGGCGATTACGACGACTTTGATGAGGGAGAGCACTATCTGGAGCTTTCCAACACAGAGGAGGACATGATCGAGCTTGTCTGCTCCAGCTTTGAAAATGTTATTGTGGTGATCAATGCCTGCAATACGATGGAACTCGGCTGGGTGGATGAGTATGATTCCATCGGGGCGGTGATTCTGGCGCCGGGTACCGGTGCGACCGGCATGACGGCTCTCGGTGAGATTATCAACGGCTCGGTGAATCCGTCCGGCAAAACGGCGGACACCTTTGTAAAGGACCTGACGGCGACACCGACTTATCAGAACATCGGAAATTTCTCCTATACAAATGTAGATGATCTGAAAAAGGATATCGCAAGATCAGACAGCGCATACGAGGGGAACATTGCGTATGTAAACTATGTAGAAGGTATTTATGTCGGCTATAAATTTTACGAGACAGCGGCGGAGGAAGGGCTGATCACCTACGAAGACGAGGTGCTGTATCCGTTCGGCTACGGGCTTTCCTACACCACCTTCGAGCAGGAAATCAAGAATTTCAGCGTGAGCGAAGATACTGTCACCTTCGACGTAGAGGTGAAAAATACTGGCGATGCAGCGGGCAAGGATGTGGTCGAGGTTTACTATACGCCGCCGTACACCAACGGCGGAATCGAGAAGGCATCGGTGAACCTGATTGAATTCGGCAAGACGGATACTCTGGAGCCGGGCAGAAGCCAGATACTCAGCTTCAGCATTCCGCTGGAGGATCTGGCGGCTTACGACAGCGAGTGTATTAAGACGGAAAACGGAGGCTATATATTAGAAGCCGGGGACTATACTATCTCCATTCGCTCCGATTCCCACACGGTTCTGGCGGAAGAGACCTTTACGCTCGATTCCGACATTGACTACAGTACGGATGGACGTGCGAGCGATGGTGTGACGGCGACAAACCAGTTTGAAGACTACGCGAAGGGAGACGCGACGTATCTCTCACGTGCGGACGGCTTTGCGAATTACGAGGAGGCGACGTCTGCCCCGGCGGAGGAATTATACGTGATGGACGACGAGACGATCGAGCTGATCGACGCTTCTTCGAACCACGGCTACGACGGTTCACAGTATGATAACCCGGACGATGAAATGCCGATTATGGGGGCAGACAACGGGCTGACGCTGGCGGATCTCACCGGAAAACCGTATGACGACGAGACATGGGAGCAGCTTCTGGATCAGATGACCTTCGAAGATATGAGTAATCTGATTAATGTCGGCGGCTGGCAGACAGTTGCGGTGGATTCGGTTGGAAAGATTGCCACATCGGACTGTGACGGACCGGCGGGCGTGAGCAACTTTGTGACTGGCGTGTACGGGACGGCTTATCCGGCGGAAGTACTGATGGCGCAGACCTGGAATAAGGATTTGATGTATCTGATCGGCGCTTCCATGGGACAGGAGTACGCGGAGGCGGAAAACTATGGATGGTACGGTCCGGCGATGAATCTGCACCGCAGCGCGTTTGCGGGAAGAAACTTTGAGTATTATTCCGAAGACAGCGTACTTTCCGGCTATTGCGCAGCTTACGAGGTGAATGGCGCAGCAACGCAGGGCGTCTACGCCTATATCAAACACTTTGCGCTCAACGACCAGGAGACTAACCGCTGCTCCTTCCTGCTGACCTTTACGACGGAGCAGACCATCCGCGAGACTTATCTGAAGCCGTTTGAGATGTGTATCAAGAAATTTGAGGGAACGGTGCAGGGCGTCATGTCCTCCTATAACTGGATCGGGACAGTACCGGCGTACAGCAACTCTGACCTGTTAAATACGGTGCTCAGGGATGAGTGGGGCTTTGTCGGAACCGTCATTACCGATTACAACGGCTCTTACGGCTATCAGTCGACCGACAGTGCAATCCGCAACGGCGGCGATCTGATGCTTGGCTATGGGCAGGCGGAATCCAATCAGCTCACAGAGGGCAGCGCGACGCTTACACTGGCGATGCGCCGGGCGTGCAAAAATATCCTGTATACGATCGGAAACAGCGGTTACTATGCAGACCCGACAGCCGTTACCGCCACAGATACAAGCAAGATGGAAAAGCTGTTCTATACGCTCGACGGCATTGCGGTGGCGGCAGCCGTGCTCCTGGAGCTTGCAGTTGTGCTGCGTTATCTTCTGAAAAAGAAAAAGGAGGGAAGTATTAAAGTAGAGGTTGTAAAAGAAAAGAAAAAAGAATAAAGCATGATCAATAGAAGGGGCTGTGAAAAACTTCAAATTCACAGCTCTTTTATTTTGCGGAATAATTCAAGCAAACATTGCACTCAGTTCCTCGTTGATTTTGACTGTCCTGTTCTTATTTTTCTATTCCAATCTCCTCCATGATTTTGTCAAATGCTAATACAGGATCACAGATATCAAGAAAATCTGTAATAAAGAGTGGAAATCTTCCATGTTTTCAAACAAAGAAGAACGCCTACAGGTATTATGCCCGAAAGCGTTCTTTTTTGTGGGATTTTTTTACAGCCCATTGTATGATAATAGAAAATTTTGGTTTTTTAAAAATAAAAATAGTGTTGCAAAAACTTCGTTTATGTGATATTATAAAAACATAGATGAGGAGGGCGATAAGTATAGAAACGACAATTGCAAAGAGTCTACGACTCTCAGATGCTATGGAAGCTTACGATGCCGCCTGCAAGAAGCTTCTTGCGGAAAAGAGGATACTTGCATGGATCATGAAGAATTGTATACGGGAATACCAGAAACTGGAGATAGAAGATATCGCAGAGAATTATATCGAAGGGAAACCTCAGATCGCGGAGGTTCCGGTCCTGCCGGATGAAACAAATGCCCCAAGGATTCATGGGATCGGGACGGAGGATACCAGCCTGTACGAGGGAACTGTTACCTATGATGTCCGATTCTTTGCAATTCTTCCGGGTTCCGGGGAGGGAGTGCATCTGATCTTAAATATCGAAGCACAGAACGATTTTTATCCGGGGTATCCGCTCATCAAACGTGGTATCTATTATTGCTGCCGCATGATATCTGCGCAGTATGGGACGGAATTTACCGATTCCCATTATGAAAAGATAAAAAAGGTGTATAGTATCTGGATTTGCGTAAATCCGCCTCAAAACAGGCAAAACACGATTACAGGCTATTCTATTGCAGAAAAAAATGTGATTGGCGGTGCACATGAAGAGATGGAGCATTACGATCTGCTGGCTGCAGTTATGGTATGTCTGGGAAAAACAGATGAACTGCCGCAGAATGGTGTCTTAAAGCTGTTGGGGACGCTTTTTTCTTCGAACATGAGTTACAGACAGAAGCAGCAGATATTGCAGGAGGACTTTGATATTCAGATGACAGAGACGTTGGAGAGGAAGGTGATTTTGGTGTGTAATTTAAGTAAGGGTTTAGTAGAGAAAGGAATCGAACAGGGCATTACCAGGGGCATTCTTGCATCTTTGAAAAATTTGATGAGTAACATGGGCTGGACCGCTGAGCAGTCTATGGCAGCTTTGAATGTACCGAAAACAGAGTGGGAAGGATATCTTTCTATGATGGAATAGAAGCGTCCCCGGCAGTTTGCCGGGGATGCCTTTCATAGCCGCTTCTCGATTCCTCTCTGCACATATTGAAAAGTAAAATAAAAGATAATCCCCTTCGCCACCGAGGTGAGTGTCAGCGCCCACCAGATACCGGAAAGTCCGAGGCTGGTGCGCGAGAGCATCAGGGCCAGCGGGATGCGCGCGCCGGTGAAAAGGATGCTAATCACGCTGCAGAGCGTGGTTCTGCCAAGCCCGGAGAGCGCGCCGACCGTCATAAGCTCCACGCTCATAAAGACCTCGCTGTATCCGATGATGGTCAGATAGTTTGCTGAGATCTCGACCACCTCTGGCTCGTAAAAGAACAGATGTGAGATGGAGCGCGGCAGCAAAAGGAAGGCTGCAGTGATAAGAAGCCCCCAGACGACGAGTACCCGCACGGAGATGCGGTAGCTCTCGCGGATACGCTGCGTCTTTTTTGCGCCGTAGTTCTGTGCGACAAAGGCGTTCAGTGCGGCGCCGAAGCCGTCCGCCGTGTTCCAGGAGAGGGATTCGATCTGCCCGCCCACACGCTGCGTGGCGATCGCACCGGGACCGAAGGCGGATACCATGCGCGTCAGCACCATGGAGATCATACAGTAAAGTGAGGACTGCAGGGCGGAGGGAATCCCGATCCGGCTGATGCTGCGATAATAATTTCCGGGAACCGGCCGAAGCAGGCGCACCGTTTTTAAAAGATTATGCTCCGGGGCAGCGCGCAGGAGCTCTGTTACGAGAACCGCGAGCACGATCACCTGCGCGGTGACGGTGGCAATGGCGGCGCCGGCAGCTTCCAGCCGTGGAAAGGGGCCATAACCTAAGATCAAAAGCGGATCGAGAACCATGTTTGCAATCAGTCCGATGAGGTTTGCTTTAAAGGGCGTTTTCGAATCGCCCTGCGCCGTGTAAAGTCCGGTGAGCGTCTGCGTTAAGTAGCTGAAAATGATCAGACCGCAGGTGATCTTCATATAAATTTCTGCGGCGTGATAGGTTTCGGCGTCATCCATCTGAAAGAAGGACAGGAGCGGTTCAGGAAAAAGCAGGCAGACGCCGCCAAAGAGTATGCCGAAGAGTATCGTGAGCTGCAGAGCGGCAGCCGCATAGCTGCGCGCCTCAGAGAGACGCCTGCTTCCGCAGCACTGCGCCATATTGACCTGTCCGCCCATGCGCGGAAAAAGGACGAGCCCCTGGGAGAGCCAGACAAACATGCCGCCCACGCCGACGCCGGCAACAGCCTTTGAGCCGAGCATACCGATCCATGCCATATCGGTGATGTTGTAGGCAGTGGCGAGAAACGAGGATGCCATGATCGGCATAGCAAGGGAAGCGAGCGTCTTAAAAATCGGTCCGGAGGTTAGATCAAGGGATTGCTTCTTATTCATAATACACCTTTCTGATATATGTTAAAACATTTTTACGATGCCAGAGCTTATCTATTCTGCTCGATTATAACAGATTTCTTGAAATATGCATAGAGGTTAAAATTTCTGCTTGACAAAGAGTATATACTGTATATAATGATATATATACAGTATATACTCTTTGTGCTGTATTGATGATGTCCGGGAGGTGCACACCCGGGTGGAGAATACCTTTACAGAGAGGAGCCACAGATGAAAGTAATTCTTTCAAATCAGTCTGAACTTCCGATATATGCGCAGATACGGGAGCAGATGAAGGAACAGATCTCAAACGGTCAGATCGCGGAGGGAACCGTGCTCCCGTCGATCCGTCAGCTTGCGAAAGACCTGGGGATCAGCGTGATCACCACGACGCGCGCCTATCGGGAGCTGGAGAGCGAGGGCTACATCGCCTCGGTGCAGGGAAAAGGGAGCATTGTCCTTAAGCGCGATAATAAGATTATCCGCGAGCAGTGCCGCCGCCAGATGGAGGAGCACCTGGAGGCAGCGATCGACGCTTCGCAAAGATTAGATATGACGGATGCGGAGCTTGTGGAGGCACTGCAGGTTCTGCAGAGACAGCACAGGCGCTGAGCATGCGATCTATATCGGAGTTATTTTGTGCGGGATAATTCAACCATGTGTCCCGACGAAAAAGAAAGGAAGACAGAGCTATGAATGCATTGGAGGTAAAAGGACTTCATAAGGAATATAAGGATTTTACGCTTTCCGATATCAGCTTCACCATCCCGAAGGGTTACATCATGGGATACGTCGGTCAGAACGGTTCGGGCAAGACAACTACGCTGAGTCTGATCTCTCATCTCATTAAGGCGGACGGCGGGGAGTGCGTGATCGACGGTCTGCGCTATGAGGAGCAGCCGGTTGCGTACAAGGAGGCGATCGGCTTTGTGGGGGATACCGACGGGTTTCTGCCGGATTTCACGGTCAGAGATATCCGATCTATCTGCCGTGACTTTTATCCGACCTTCCGGGAGCAGGAATTTAACGCTTACATGGAAAAGTGGAAGCTGCCGGAGAAAAAGAAAATTAAGGAATTTTCACGCGGAATGCGTGTAAAGCTGATGTTTGCCGTCGCTCTTGCACGCGATACAAGGGTGCTGATCCTCGATGAGGCGACGAACGGGCTTGATCCGGTGGTGCGCCAGGAGATTCTGGGAATTCTGCAGGAGTATATCAGCGACGGCGAACACAGCGTGCTGTTCTCCACGCACATTTTAAGCGACCTGGAACAGATCGCGGATTATATTTTCTTCATTAACAATGGAAAGAAAATTTTCTGCGAGACGAAGGAGGATCTGCAGGAGAGCTGGATGCTGGTGAAAGGCGGACTGGACGATCTGGATGCGCGCTCGCGTAAATATCTGGTGGGAATTAAGGAAAGCGGCGTGGGCTTTGAGGCGATCGTCCGCAGCGACGACGCGGCGTACCTGCCGCAGGATTGCCTTCTGGAAAAGCCGCTGATCGATCAGATCGTTGTGCATATGATTCAGAATTTGGAGGGAAGATTATGAAAACATTCAAGTGCATTAAGCTGGATATACTGAAATCAAAGAGTATCTTTAAAATTCTGCCATTTTTTTTGCTGATTTGCCTGGTAACCACACTCGCAATGGATAATGCACCTGCATGCTGGGGAATCCTGTACCTGGTTTTCGGCGGGTTGATCATTGTGTCTAATCCTTTTTTTGCCATGTCCAATATATCGGAGGTGTTTACCAACATGCTTCCGGCTTCTGTTGCAAACCGGGTATTCGGGCGCTATCTGTTTGGGGTGATCGTGATGGTTGTTTCCGCGCTGCTGGGAATTGCGGCTGAGTTTTTCCGCATGATGGTCAGAGGGGAGATTTCCATGAAGGGCATCTGGGTTTTTACAGCCGCTTTCCTCGGCGCTGCGCTGATCGTGATGTCGGTAGAATTTCTGGTGCTGTATTTTGTGACGATCAGGAATGCGCAGATTTTGAGTATTGTACGTATGGTGCCGGCGTTTGTGCTGTTTTTCGGAGCAAATGCGCTGATGGATGCAGGCGTGGCGGAGGGCGGTCTTGGCGGAATGCTTCAGTGGATCGCCCGGAATATGACGGTGCTTTCGCTGGGAATCCTCGCGGCGGGCGTGCTGTTTACCCTCCTCTGTGCGGTGATCACCTGGCTGCATGAAAAATCAAAGTATTAGCTGTAAACAAAAGGATTGACATTTTAGGCGTATATCGTAAAATAGGTATGAAAGCAGTTACATTTATGACATAAGAAAACATTCATACGGAGGATATATGCAGATAATTATTGTGGGCTGCGGAAAGGTCGGTTCCACGCTTGCAGAACAGCTTAGCAGGGAGGACAACGACGTTACGGTTCTGGATATCAACGGACACCGTGTAGAGCAGCTTGTCAACGAATTTGACATCATGGGTTATATCGGCAGCGGCATCAGTTTCGATATGCTGATGGAGGCGGGCGTGAAGAAGGCGGATCTTCTGATCGCGGTCACAGGCTCGGATGAGCTGAATCTGATGTGCTGCCTGATCGCGAAAAAGGCGGGCGGCTGTCAGACGATCGCCCGTGTGCGCAACCCGGAGTACAGCAAGGAAACAGAATTTTTAAAAAAAGAGCTTGGGCTTGCCATGGTCATCAATCCGGAGCTGACGGCGGCGGGGGAGGCGGCGCGTGTGCTGCGCCTGCCGACAGCAATCAGCGTGGAAGTGTTCGCCAAGGGCAAGGTGGAGGTCTTAAAATTCCGTATCAAACCGGGTTCCCCGCTCTGCAATATGGAAATCCAGGAGATCGGACCGAAATTAAAGAGCGATATCCTGGTCTGCGTGGTAGAGCGCGGCGGCGAGATTACCATTCCGAACGGCACCTTTGTGCTGCAGGAGCGCGATAATGTTTATATTGCCGGAGCGCAGCAGAAGACGGCGGAATTTTTCCAGCGCATCGGCATCGGCTCCAAGCCGGTCGACAATATCATAATCGTTGGCGGCGGGAAGGTAAGCTTCTATCTTTCGCACATGCTGCTCGCAAACGGCATTGACGTAAAGATCATTGAGAAGGACGCAGACTGCTGCGAGATGCTCAGCCAGAAGCTGCCGGGAGCGACGATCATTCATGGAGACGGCACGGATAAGGCTCTTCTGATGGAAGAAGGGATTGATCGGGCCGACTCCTTTGCCGCGCTTACAGGCATGGATGAGGAAAATATTTTTCTGTCTCTCTATGCAAAGACACAGTCCGATATCAAGACGATCACCAAGATAAACAGGATTGCTTTCGACGAGGTGGTGGATAACCTTGACCTGGACACGGTGATCTATCCGAAGGATATCACGGCGGAGTATATTATCCGCTATGTGCGCGCGTTTGGGAACTCTATCGGCAGTAACGTAGAAACAATGCACCGGATCGCTGGCGGAAAGGCGGAGGCGCTGGAGTTTGTCATCCGCGAAAATGCTCCGGTGGTAAATATCCCGCTTATTGACCTGAATCTGAAAAACGATATTCTGATCGCCTGCATACAGCGCGGCAGTCATATAATTCTTCCTCGCGGAAATGACTGCATGAAGGTGGGAGACAGCGTGGTAGTGGTGACATCGCGGACCGGACTGAAGGATATCAGGGATATACTCGGAAAGAGCAGGGCAGGACAGTAAGATGAATTACGGGATTATATGTTATGTGCTGGGATATGTGTGTTATTTTGAGGCGGCTTTTCTGATGCTTCCGTTTCTGGTCTCCCTGATCTACCAGGAATATATGGTGGGGGCGGCATATGTTGCCGTTGCCGTGCTGTGTTCGCTGATCGGACTTGGATTTACCCACAGGACGCCGCAGGCGCGGATGTATACAAAGGAAGGGCTTGTCACTGTCGCGTTAAGCTGGATTCTTCTGAGTATCCTCGGGGCGCTGCCTTTTTGGATTTCCGGGGAGATTCCGCACTATGTGGATGCGCTGTTCGAGACGATCTCCGGCTTTACTACCACTGGCTCCAGCATTTTGACGGACGTGGAGGCGATGTCGCACGCCGGTCTTTTCTGGCGCAGCTTTACGCACTGGGTAGGCGGTATGGGCGTGCTGGTGTTCATTCTGGCGATCGTGCCGTCCAAGGGCGGCGCGTTTATGAATCTGATGAAGGCGGAGAGTCCCGGTCCTTCCGTCAGCAAATTTGTGCCGCGGCTGCGCGACACGGCGCTTTTTCTTTACGGTATCTATATGGGCATGACGGTGATCCAGATAATTTTTCTTCTGATCGGCCGAATGCCGCTGTTTGACGCTGTCACGCTCACGATGGGCACGGCGGGAACCGGCGGTTTCGCGGTGAAAAATAGCGGAATCGCCGATTATACGACGTATCAGCAGGGCGTGATCACGGTGTTCATGATCCTGTTCGGCGTGAATTTCAACACCTGGTTTCTGGTCGTGAAGAAAAAACCGAGACAGGCGTTCAGATCGGAGGAGGTACGGACCTATTTTGCAATTATCGCGATTTCCGTGCTGGTGATCACCTTTAATATCCTGCCGATGTTTCCGAATTTGTTCCAGGCATTCCACCATGCGGCGTTCCAGGTCGGTTCCATTATCACGACAACCGGATTTTCCACGCGGGATTTCAATACGTGGCCTCCGCTGTCGAAGACGATTCTGATGATCCTGGTGTTTATCGGCGCCTGTGCGGGCAGCACCGGCGGTGGGATCAAGGTCTCGCGTGTTGTTATCATGGTAAAGGGCATCGGAAAGGAAATCCGGATGCTGCTGCATCCGCGCAGCGTGCACAAGGTGCGGATGGACGGACGCCCGATCGAGCACGAGGTGGTGCGCTCCGTGAACGTATATCTGGCGGTGTATGTGCTGATCTTTATCGGTTCGCTGCTGATCATCACGCTGGATGAGAAGGATCTGGTGACGAATTTCACGGCAGTTGCCGTTACCTTAAACAATATTGGTCCCGGACTTGAGGTGGTCGGTCCGGCAGGAAACTTTTCTTCGTTTTCGGATGTCTCCAAACTGGTGCTTTGTCTCGATATGCTTGCGGGACGTCTGGAGCTGTTCCCGATGCTGATGCTCTTTGTGCCCTCTGTCTGGACGCAGCACAGACCGGGGAAAATCAGAAAGAATAAGGAAGCGTGACGAGGAATGTTTGGAGAGTGTCATGCTCATCTGTTTATGGATGGGATCAACTACCGGCAGGCAGTAAACGATCATAAAAACGGTGTAAATGTCGCGCGCGTGCGGGAGCATCTTGAGGATTACCGCGCGTGCGGGATTACCTATATCCGGGACGGCGGCGATCATTTCGGCGTTTCCCTGCGGGCAAGAGAACTGGCAGAAGAATACGGGATCACTTACCGCACGCCGGTATTTGCGATCCACCGCGCAGGGCATTACGGAGGGATCGTCGGAAAAGGTGCGCGGACGCTGCAGGAGGTCAAAAGTCTTGTGCAGGAGGTGCGCCGCGAGCGCGGAGACTTTGTGAAGATCATGGTGTCCGGGATCATGGAGTATAGCGGCTTTGGGGTTTTGAGCGAAGAGACGCTGGAAAGGGAATGGATTTCGGAAATGATCCATATTGCCCATGAGGAGGGCTTCGCTGTTATGGCACACGCGAACGGGGCGGATGCCGTGCTTGCGGCGGTGGAAGCCGGGGCGGACAGCATTGAACACGGAAATTATATCGACCGGGAATGTATGTCTGCGATGAAAGAAAACGGGTGCGTGTGGGTGCCGACCATCGTAACGACGCGCAATCTCATCGGCTGCGGCAGATATGACGATAAGGTGCTTGCGCAGATCTACGACATGGAGTGCGAAAATCTCGCAAATGCCTGGGCGATGGGCGTGCCGCTGGCGCTCGGAAGTGATGCGGGCGCTTATATGGTGCCGCATGGGAAGGGCGTTGTCCGCGAATATGAGACGTTCTGTGAGGTGCTCCCAGAGGTTAGCCTGTACAAACTGGATGCGCGGCTGCAGGCCGGCGAGGAGAAGATCCGGCGGGTGTTTGCACAGGAGAGATGAACAAAAAACGGCGCAGCTTTGGCGCCGGGCTATGCCGTGCGGCGCGGCATAATTTGGGCTGTAGGCGGGTATACTGAAAAGGAGAGAGCTTTGCCGGATAAAAGAAGCTGTATATATTTTATAATTTTAATATAAGGAGGACATGCAATGAAAATTTTATTTTTTGGAACGAAAAGCTACGACAGGCAGTTTTTTGACGAGACCTGGAAGGAGAAGGAATACGAACAGATCCAGCTTGATTATGTGGATACGCTGCTGATTCCGGACACGGCGAGACTGGCGCAGGGCTATGACGCTGTGTGTGCATTTGTAAATATGGACTTGAGCGCGCCGACCATCGAGACGCTGGCGCAGTGCGGCGTCCGTCTGATCCTGATGCGCTGTGCGGGTTTCAACAATGTGGATCTTGCGAAAGCGAAGGAAAAGGATATTACCGTTATGCGCGTGCCGGGTTACTCGCCGGAGGCGGTCGCGGAGCACGCAATGGCGCTGGCGTTGACGGCAAACCGCCACACACATAAGGCGTATGTGCGTGTGCGCGAGAATGATTTCAGTCTGGGCGGACTGATGGGCATCACGCTGTACGAGAAAACAGCGGGCATCATTGGCACCGGGAAGATCGGCGCGGCGATGGCTCGTATCTGCCATGGGTTCGGTATGAAGGTGCTTGCATACGATGTTTACAAAAATCCGTCCCTGGATTTTGCGGAGTACGTGGATCTGGACACGCTGCTCGCGCAGTCTGATCTGATTTCTCTGCACTGCCCGCTGACTGAGGAGACGCATCATCTGATCAATATCAACACGATCGAGAAGATGAAGGACGGCGTCATTCTGGTGAACACCTCCAGAGGCGGTCTGATCAAGACGGATGATTTAATTAAGGGTATCCGCGAAAACAAATTCTTTGCGGTTGGTCTGGATGTATATGAGGAGGAAAATGGCAGCGTTTACGAGGATCTCTCGGATGCTATCCTGGCGCACTCCACGGTGGCAAGACTTTTAAGCTTCCCGAACGTCATGGTGACATCCCATCAGGGTTTCTTTGCGAGAGAGGCGCTGCAGGCGATCAGCAAGACAACGATGGAAAATGCCCTCAGTTTTATGCAGGGAAAGAAAAACGGAAATGAAGTAGAATAAGGCTATGTAAGCTGCGGCATATCAGATATGGAGAGGGCCCATCTGATATGCCTCTTTTTAAATTCGTTTCAGATACCACTTTTCAATTGCATTGATCAATGCGTACAGCGTCATCGCGATGATGCAGAGTATCACAATGCTCATCAGAACCCAGTCGAGCTTGAACACCTGACTTCCATAGATGATCAGGTAACCAAGACCGCATCTTGCGCCGATAAATTCCCCGATTACAACGCCGACGAGACAAAGCCCGATATTTACCTTCATGATACTGATGGTTGCGGGGACGGTACTTGGCAGGACTACCTTCGTGAGTACATGGCGGCGTTTGCCGCCCAGCGTATAGATCAGTTTCATTTTGTCCTGGCTGACCTCGCGGAAACCGGTGTAGAGGTTTAAAATGGTGCCGAAGATCGCTACGGACATGCCGGCGACGATGATCGTAGTGCGGTTTGCTCCCAGCCAGACGATCAGAAGCGGCGCCAGCGCTGATTTGGGAAGGCTGTTCAGTACCACCAGGTAGGGCTCCAGGATTTCCGACAGCTTGTCGCTGCACCATAAAAGGATCGCGCAGAGAAGTCCGGCAATAACGACGAGTATGAAGCTTGCGATTGTTTCTATCAGCGTTGCGCCGATATGTTCGAAAATGCTTCCGTCCCTTACCATACCAATAAATGTGTGCACGATCCTGCCTGGACTGCTGAAAATAAAGCCGTCGATCCAGCCCTGGTCTGCGGCGGCCTCCCACAGCACCAGAAAGGCAGCCAGAAGTACGAAACGCATCACTTTTACAAATAGCCGGTGCCGACTGCGCTTTGCGAGATATTCCTGCTGATGTACAGAAATATTCCTGGGATATTCCCGGTGCTGACAGACCTGGCAGCGGTCGCTACACGGTTCCTGTTTCATGCGCATACGTGTTCAGCTCCTTCCAGATCTGATTAAAATATTCCTTAAATTGCGGAGCGTTCCGCGATTCCATCGGCGTGCGTTCCGGCAGGTCGAAGGTAACCGGAAGCTCTTTTATTACACGCGCCGGACGGCTGGACAGTACCAGCACCTTATCCGCCATGCTGACAGCCTCTGCAAGGTCGTGCGTCACCAGGATCGCCGTCTTATGTTCCTTTTTGATGATGCCGTAAATGTCGTCCGCTACAGAAAGCCGCGTCTGATAGTCCAGTGCCGAAAACGGTTCGTCAAGGAGCAGCAGGGACGGGCGCAGCACCAGCGTCCGGATCAGCGCCGCCCGCTGGCGCATTCCGCCGGAGAGCTGGCTTGGTTTGACATGCCGGAAATCCCACAGCCCGTACTCCCGCATCAGCTTTTCTGCAAATTGAACATTTTCCGCCGTTAGACAGTGCTGGATCTCCAGACCAAGCGTCACATTCCCATAAATATTGCGCCATTCAAAAAGCTGATCTTTCTGCGGCATATAGCCAATGTGAAAATCCACATGTTCCCCGACGGGCTTTCCGCTTAAAAGAACCTCGCCGGATTCCGGCACGAGCAGGCTGCAGATCAGCGAAAGCAGTGTTGATTTTCCGCATCCGCTCGGACCTACAATGACTGCAAATTCACCGTTGCTGACCTGAAATGATATATCCGAAAGAGCGTGCGTCTCGCCCTGTTCTGTGTGATAGGAATAATTCACATTCCTGCATTCTAATAAAGGCTGCATCTCATACCTCCCATAGTGTTATATGTTAGTGTATGAAATGCAGCGTTTTTTGTTATTTGCTGAAGGTGTCCATTTTTCTTTTTCTATTATATTCCCTGTGATTTCCGGAAGCTGTTGCAGCTTGTAAACGATTCTTTTCTGTGATATGCTGTAGGAAAGCGAGATCCATTCAGGAAGAGCGATAACAGGGTATAAAATACAAAAATGGAGAATGAAAATGAGATCAATCGTATTATGCTACAATCTGGAAGGAACAGAAAAAGGAAAAAAGCTTGCCGGGATATTCCGGCTGCTCGGCTGCGAACTGCGTCATGTGCAAAAAAGTGAGCTTTTGATGTCGATCGGCGCTCTGGCAGGAATCTTTGAGGACAATGTACGGCGGCAGGCATATATAGGAAACGGGTTTTCTGAAGAAATGCTGGTGCTGCACATGGCAGGGGAAGAAATACTCGATATCGCCCTGCAGATGATGCGCAAAGAACAGGCAACCGTAGCGCTCAAAGCAATCCTCACCCCACACAACATGAAATGGAATTCGCTGGCGCTCCACGAAGAAATCCTGCAGGAGCACAGGACAATGACAGCGCAGCGTCCGCCGGTAAAGCCTGAAGGCGGACGGGATGAGAACAGGTGATCATAAAATAAAGCAGAAAACAGAACAGAAAACAGAACAGAAAACAGAACAGCGGTGCGGATCGGGAAAGAATATTTTCCGATCCGCACCGCTTTCCGGCTGTTTTACTCCAGCTCAAAAGCGCCCGTATACAACTGGTAATATTTTCCTTTCTGTGCGATCAGCTCATCATGTGTGCCGCGCTCAATAATGCGTCCCTGCTCCAGCACCATGATGGCATCGGCGTTGCGGACGGTGGAGAGACGGTGTGCGATGACAAACACCGTGCGCCCCTTCATCAGCGCATCCATACCCTTCTGGACGATAGATTCCGTGCGGGTGTCGATGCTGGAGGTTGCCTCATCCAGGATCATGACCGGCGGATCGGAGATCGCGGCGCGGGCGATGGAGAGAAGCTGGCGCTGTCCCTGCGAAAGCTCGGCACCGTTGCCGGAGATCACGGTATCGTAGCCCTGCGGAAGCATCTCGATAAAGTCGTGTGCGTTGGCAATCTTCGCCGCCGCGTAAACCTCCTCGTCGGTAGCGTCCAGCTTGCCGTAGCGAATGTTCTCCATGATGGTGCCGGAGAACAGGTTTGTGTCCTGCAGAACCATGCCGAGCGAGCGGCGCAGCTCCGGCTTTTTAATCTTATTGATATTGATATCGTCGTAGCGGATCTTGCCGTCGGCGAGATCGTAAAAGCGGTTGATCAGGTTGGTGATGGTCGTCTTTCCGGCGCCGGTTGCGCCGACAAAGGCAATCTTCTGACCGGGCTTTGCGTAGAGCGAAATATTGTGCAGCACGATCTTATCCGGGTCGTAGCCGAAATCCACATCGTAGAAGCGCACGTCGCCCTCCATCTTTTTGTAGGTGAGCGTGCCGTCGCCGTGGAGGTGCTTCCATGCCCACATGCCTGTGCGCTCCGGGCATTCCGTCAGCTCGCCGTCCACATATTTTGCGCGGACAAGCGTCACGTAGCCTTCGTCTTCCTCCGGTTTTTCGTCCATCAGATCAAAAATACGGCCGGCTCCGGCGAGCGCCATCACGATAGAGTTAAACTGCTGCGAAATCTGACCGATCGGGTTTGTGAACGATTTGGAGAGCTGCAGGAAGCTCGCGATCATGCCGACTGTGATGCTGCCGATATTGTTCAGCGCGAGCACGCCGCCGACGATCGCGATCACCACATACTGCAGGTTTCCGAGGTTGCCCATCACCGGCATCAGAATATTCGCATAGCGGTTGGCGTTGGTGGCGTTGCTGCAAAGCTCTTCATTTAATTTGTCGAAGGCTTCCTTCGAACGGTCCTCGTAGTTGAATACCTTTACGACCTTCTGCCCGTTGATCATTTCCTCGATGTAGCCGTTCGTCTCGCCGAGCGAAGCCTGCTGTCTGATAAAGTAGCGGCCGCTGTTTCCGGCGATCTTACCGGTGACGCGCAGCATAAAGAATACGGAAATCGCAACCACCAGCGAAAGGTGCAGGCTGGTCGTCAGCATCGCGATGATGACCGATACGATCGTGATCGCAGAGGAGATCATCTGCGTGAGGCTCTGCGAGAGCATCTGACGCAGCGTATCCGTATCATTGGTGTAGTGGCTCATAATATCGCCGAAGGCGTGCGTGTCAAAATATTTGATCGGCAGCGTCTGCATATGTGCAAACATCTCGTCGCGGATACGCTTCTGTACGCCCTGTGCGATCGTTACCATCGTTCTGGAATAAAGCAGCGTCGCCAGCACGCCGGCGAGATAGATTGCCGCCATTTTCAGAAGCGTCTGAAAAAGCGGGCCGAAGTCGGGATCTGCTGACTGCAGCAGCGGCGTCACATAATCGTCGATCAGTGTCTGTAAAAACAGCGAGGCAATGACGCCGGTGACGGAGCTTATCAGGATACAGACAAGCACCAGGATCATATGGAATTTGTAATCTCTGCCGATATAGCCGAGCAGACGCTTCAGCGGAATCATTGGATTTTGTTTTTGCGTCATTTCTCTGCGCGCTTCCTTTGTCATGCCGCGCGCCATCGCTTTGTGGTCATCCTGTCTACTCATCGTCCGATTCCCCCTTTACCTGAGAATAATAAACCTCCTGATAAATATGATTGGAGGCGAGCAGCTCATCGTGCGTTCCGACTGCCGAGATCCGTCCGTTGTCCATGACAACGATCTTGTCGGCGTTCTGGACGGAAGAGATACGCTGCGCAATGATCAGCTTGGTCGTATCCGGGATTTCCTCGGCAAACGCCTTCTGGATCAGCGCATCGGTGCGGGTGTCCACCGCCGAGGTGCTGTCGTCCAGAATAAGGATCTTCGGCTTTTTCAGCAGCGCACGCGCAATACAGAGACGCTGCTTCTGACCGCCGGAAACGTTGGAGCCGCCCTGTTCAATATGTGTGTCGTAGCCGTCCGGGAAGGTGCGGATAAAGTCGTCCGCCTGGGCGAGCTGACAGGCGTGGATCATTTCCTCGTCCGTCGCGTCCTTCTTTCCCCAGCGCAGGTTATCCTTGATAGTGCCGGAGAAAAGCACGTTTTTCTGCAGAACCATGGAAACGGCGTCGCGCAGAACCTCCAGGTCATACTCGCGCACGTCCAGTCCTCCCACCGTGAGGCAGCCCTCCGTGATATCATACAGACGCGGAATGAGCTGCACGAGCGAGCTCTTTGCGCTTCCGGTGCCGCCGATAATGCCGACAGTCTCTCCGGATTTGATGTCCAGATTGATATCTTTGAGACTCAGGCGGTTTTTATCCTTCGAGTAGCTGAAGGAAACGTGTGAGAAGCAGATGTCGCCGTTTTTTACTTCCTTCACCGGCTGCGCGGCGTCTTTAATATCCGGCTGTTCCTTCAGCACCTCGTCGATACGTTCCACAGAAGCCCTGGACATGGTCACCATCACGAAAATCATGGAGAGCATCATAAGGCTCATCAGGATCTGCATGGTGTAGGTAAACATGGAAGTAAGCTCGCCGGTCGTCATGGTATTTGAGACGATCATATGGGCGCCGAACCAGGAGATCAGCAGCATACAGGTGTATACGCAGGTCTGCATGGCGGGGCTGTTGAAGGCGAGAAGCTTTTCTGCCTTATTAAAATCTTTAAAAATAGCGCCGGAGATGTTGTTGAATTTCTCCTTCTCGTAATCTTCGCGCACAAATGATTTCACGACGCGGATACCGTGGACGTTTTCCTGCACGACATTGTTCAGCTTATCGTAGGTCTTAAATACGCGTGAGAAGATCGGGTGTGCCGTTACGGTAATCCCAAAGAGTATGCAGCCGAGCACCGGAATGATAGCCAGGTAGATCAGTGCGAGACGCGGATTGATCTTACACGCCATCACGAACGCCGATATCAGCATGATCGGGGCGCGCACCGCCACACGGATCACCATCTGGTAGGCGTTCTGGACGTTGGTCACGTCAGTCGTCAGCCTTGTCACCAGACTGGAGGTGGAAAAATGGTCGATATTTGTGAAGGAAAAATCCTGCACCTTATAAAACATTGCCTGGCGCAGATTTTTCGCAAAACCGGCGCTGGCAACCGCGGCGTAATGACCGGAGAGCGCGCCGCAGGCAAGGGACGCCATCGCAGCGGCCACCAGAATAAGACCGTAAAAGAGAATCCGGTTCATGTTTTCGCTGCTGATGCCCTCGTCGATCAGGCTTGCCATCAGAAGCGGAATAAGCACCTCCAGGATTACCTCAAGGGTAACGCAGATGGGCGCAAGGATAGAGGGCTTTTTGTATTCTCCGATACAGCGGAGTAAATTTTTCAGCATAAAGTATCATCCTCCTTTTTTTCATGCAATTTATGGCAGGAATGTGTGCTGCTGCCGCCCAGCATCTGTGAGATCGTTTTCAGCATCGTAAGAAGCTGCGCTTCCGCTTCCGGCGTAAAGCAGTCGGAGATAGAGTTGTCAAATTCGTCGATTGCGTGCGCCATCTGCTGCGAGACAACGCGGCCTTTTTCCGTCAGAACCAGCCTTTTCAGGCGGGCGTCCCCGGAAACGGCCTGCCGGGTAATATAGCCGTTCTGCTCCAGATGCGATACTACGCTGGTGACGGAGGAGCGGCGGATACCAAAAAGCTTTTCGATATCCCGGTGATAAACGTCCTGCCCGATCTGTTCTGCGTGCGCCAAATGACAGATGATGCGGCTCTGCATTCCGGTAATTCCGTATTTCTGCGCGATCTCATCAATGCTGCGCTTGATCTGGTAGGAGACCATATTGATCCACTGCCCGATATGTTCTCTCTGATACAAAATAATCACCTCACAATGTAAAATTTCCGGTAAAAAAGTTCGAAACCGGATTGTTTGAAATCTAATAATTTGAAACCGAACATATTTTAATACGCACTTTCTATTTTGTCAATTGTATTTTGGAAATTTTTCTGTTATACTAGCGACATAGGGTCGGGAGTCATATGCCCAATATCAGAAATAAAGGAGAGGACACCATCATGAGTATTGTATTTGACAAATCACTGGAAACAGGAAATGAACTGATCGACAGCCAGCATAAGGAGCTGATTGCCAGAGTAAATAAGCTGACAGAGGAGTGCGCAGTCGGCAAAGAGAAGAATGTTGCCGTACAGACGCTGGACTTTCTGATGGACTACACGGTGATCCATTTTGCAGATGAGGAAAAGCTGCAGGCGGAGCACAATTACCCGCTTCTTGATCAGCATAAGGAGCAGCATGCGGCTTTTGTGAAGGCGGTGGACGAGCTGCGCGAGATGCTGGAAGAAGAGGAAGGACCGAGCGAAGCGTTTGTGGAGGCTGTGAAGAAGAATGTAGTCGACTGGCTTGTTATCCACATCCAGGGATGGGATAAAAAGGTCGCAGAGTTTGTCTGTGCAAAATAGTCTGTCCTATGAATAACCGCAATTATCAACGCGAACTGGACAAAGTGATCGCAGGACTGGCAGAAAAGGTGCCGGTCCTGTTTCTGCATAGCTGCTGCGCGCCCTGCAGCAGCTATGTGCTGGAATATCTGTCGCAGTATTTTCGGATCACTGTTTTTTACTATAACCCCAATATTTATCCGGAGGAAGAGTACCGCAAGCGTGTGGTGGAGCAGCAGCGCCTGATCCGCGAGATGCCCCTGAAGCATCCGGTAAGCTTTATCGAGGGCGA